>Ga0206845_1078_pt1 | contig 33083 bp, 30 predicted proteins | sample Alteio_BWOrgCont_19_FD_152887 | JGI IMG/M metagenome (GOLD analysis project Ga0206845, IMG submission 152887) | Enriched cells from forest soil in Barre Woods Harvard Forest LTER site, Petersham, Massachusetts, United States -... | ecosystem: Environmental > Terrestrial > Soil > Temperate forest >...
GGATAGAAATCACGTTGGGGAGGATCTGAGAAGTCCGCCTTTTTCATTGTTTCTGCGCCGGGCGGCGGACGGTCTGTAAACTTTACGTCCACGCCGAAGAGGAGCGGCAAGGTGTGCGCCGTGACGTCATAAGGTCGCTGCGGGGGACCGCCCGGATAGAGACGCAGGTTCGGGTACTGTTGACGCTCCAGCAGGGCTTTGGCGTACCCTGAGTAGGGCTGGCGCATGGGAATTACATGGTCGCCCGCGCCGTTTCGGAGGATCTCGACCGCCCCGAACGCAAGCGTTTGGAGCATGCGGCGTGCCGCGCCAGGATCGCGCTGATTCCCCGGAATGACCATCCCCCACGGCGAGGTACGCTCAACCTGATGCTGGCCAATCCGGTAGAAGTTTCGCAGCATTTCTTCGCGGCTAACGGCGGCGTTGTAGAGCAGCGACTCGAAGGCGAGCTCCTGATAGTCGACTATGTCCCGCAGGCGCCAGGTCCCGCCCAGCCAGGGTTCAATATAGTTCCAGCTCTTCTCGCGCGGGTTGTAACCGAGCGCCGTATCGTCAATCTCATCCGGTTTTACCGTGAGGGGCGTGGCCAGCAGCGCGCTCGCGGACTCCGTGAGAATGCGCAGACCCGCATGAAAAGCCTGATAGTGCCGCGACGGGCTCCAGAAATCGTACAGTCCATGGATCACGATGCCCGGTTTGCCTGCGGCGGTCAAATCGGACGCCATGGAAGCGCCGAGCGCATTCATTTCCTGCGAAACGATCGGGTCGATGTTCGGCTCCGTGGGGTCGAGCCACGGAGGAAGGAACATGCGCGAGGCGTATGCGCCCTGCTGATGAACGTCGTAAACAATCTCCGGATGCCAGGCGTTATGCAGCTGCGAAATGGTGGCGCGAGTCTCCGGTTGGGAAAAGATGTACCAGTCGCGATTGTTATCGTGGCCGACATATTTCTGATAAAGCTCGGGCGGATTGGTTCCTTCGAAAGGCGTGCCGAGCGTCGAACGGTACCAGCGCGTGATGATATCGACGCCATCGGGATTGAGCGAGGGGACGAGCAGAACGATCGTGCTGCTAAGAATGGTCTGAAAGCGCGGGTTGTTTTCCGTAATCAGGCGCCAGGCGAACTCGACCGCCGTGTGCGTCGAGGCCACCTCGTTGGCGTGGATCGAACAGGTGATCAGAACTACGTTTTTGCCTGCATGGAACAGAGCTTCGGCTTCTGCGGGAGTGGTGATTCGCGGGTCGGCCAGACGGCGCTGAATTTCACGATAGCGGTCGAGGTTCGCGAGGGTTTCGGGGTCGGCGATAACGGCGGCGATCATCGGCCGGTTTTCGGCGGAACGGCCGTATTCCGTGACGCGTATTTTGGCGCTCGATCGCGCCAGGGCGTAGAAGTAGGAGACGACCTTGTCCCAGTCGAGCAATTGACGATCGGCGCCGATTTTATGTCCGAACCAGGATTCCGGCGTGGGTGGAGCGCCAAGCGCGGGAAAAGTTATGGGAACAAGACGAAGAAAGATCGCTGCAAGCCATAAGGCCGCACGTCTTGTCATGTCTTGAATTATAAGACGGGGGTCAGGCGGCTGCGCTGCGCCGGCGGGGCAAAGCGGATTCCATCAGCCAGCGAAGGTGTTTGCTTTCAAAGGGAGCGGAACAGTAATCCGTCGCTCCCGCTTCAAGCGCGTCGAGCCATTCCCTGGTTTCCGGAACTCCTGTTACCACGACGAAGGGAAGGGAGGGCCGCGCCGCCCGCAGACGCCTTAACAGGGATAGGTAGCAGGCCGGTTCTCCGCCGGCGAATACGATATCTGCGTCGAGCAGATCCGGAACGACGACGTCGCGCGGTTTTTGTTCGATCTGGTGGCCATCGGAAGCCAGCGCCCTGCAGATATGACTGGCAGCCAGCTCCTCAAGGCCGATAAGAACCACTCTTGGCATGAAATCCTCTCGTCTGTCTACTACTTCTCATCGGGGAGGTTCAAGTAAACGCCGGCCGGTGCGACCCGGCCACCTTTTTAATGTCGCACGGCTGGGAGATTTAAACCAGTTAATCTACTGTTAAGAAATTCTTCATTTACCCTGGTGGTATTCGATCTTACTTAAAATTTACGGGTGGACCTTTTGGGAGCAGGTGAATTCGATTTAATTGCGCGTTCAGGTCTGGTTAACAATCGCAGCGTCAATCATTACAGAGGCGAAAATGATGTCGCCTCGAAAAGGAATCGGACAAAAAAATGAAAAAGCTCACTTCGGCCGTTCTCGGCCTCTCTCTGACACTGGCGGCGGCCGGACTGACGTTTGCCGCACAGGCCCCTGCAACCACCCCGGCGCAGACCGCTGCTCCGGCAACCGCGCCCACGGCGAAAAAGCAACACGCGAAAAAGACCAAGAAAACCAAGCCCGCCGCGGACGCTCCGGCTGCCACGCCGGCAAAGTAATCGGTTTTTCGCGGAATTGGTTCTGTCCGGCGAGGGTTCATCGGTTTCCCGGTGAACTCTCGCCTGTCTTGTTTTTGACCGCTATGATAGAAACGAGATGGCAAAACTGGAAATCGCGACTCTCGGCGGAGGCTGCTTCTGGTGTGTGGAAGCGGTTTATCTTGAGGCGGCTGGAGTAACTTCCGTAATGTCCGGGTACATGGGTGGGGCGAAACCGAACCCGACATATGAGCAGGTCTGCGGCGGTAATACCGGACACGTGGAAGTCGTTCAGCTGAAATTCGATCCGACGGTGATTACATATCGCGATGTGCTGGAGATTTTCTTTGCCACGCATGATCCGACGACGCTTAACCGCCAGGGCAATGATGCGGGAACCCAATATCGATCGGTGATTTTCTATTATTCACCGGAGCAAAAGGCGACCGCCGAGGCGGTGATCCGCGATTTAACCGCGGAAAAGGCATTCCCGAACCCGATCGTGACGGCTATTGAGCCCGCGACCGAGTTCTATCCCGCCGAGGATTATCACCAGCAGTATTTCGAGAATCACCCGAATCAGCCGTATTGTGCTTTTGTTGTTTCGCCGAAGGTGCAGAAATTCCGGAAAAAGTTCGCCGAGCGGCTTAAAGCCAGCGCGTAAGTCTTATTCGGCGACGGGTTGTTGCTGCGTCATGCAATGGAGAGTTCCTAATCCCCAGACCAGTTCGACGCAATTGATCCCAACGACCTTACGGTCCGGAAAGCATTCGCCCAGAGTATTCAGCGCAATCCGATCTTGCGGGTCGTTGAAGGTCGGAACCAGAACCAGGTTGTTCGCGATATAGAAATTCGCATAACTTGCCGGGAGGCGCTGGCCGTCGAAATATAAGGGCGCAGGCATCGGTAATTTGCGCGCCCGCACCGGATATTTCTTGAGGATCTCCCAGTTTTCGCGGAGGGGTCCATAATTAGGATCAGTGTGGTCATCTTCGGAGACGATCACCACCGTTTCCGGGTCGGTGAACCGCGCGAGATCGTCGATGTGGCCGTGCGTATCGTCGCCGGCGATGCCGTTGCGAAGCCAGAGAACCTGGTCGATACCCAGGTATTCGTTAAGCGCGGTTTCAATTTCGTCGCGCGATAGGTGAGGATTACGCGCCTGGATGGGGCTGAGCAGGCATTCTTCGGTGGTGAGGAGGAGACCTGCGCCATTCGGATCGACACTACCACCTTCCAGCACCATGTCTGGTCGCCAGGCGCCGATTCCGAGCAACTCCGGAATGACCATGCCCGCGTTCTCGTCGCGTACGTGGTTTTCGTATTTCGCCCATCCATTGAAGCGCCATTTCACGGCGGCGACCTCCGCCTCGGCATTTTTTACAAACAGCGGTGCGAAGTCCCTCGCCCAGACCCGGTCAGTCTGCAGCGGGTAAAACTCGATCGCTTCCCACTGAGCGCCGACTTTGTCCAGCACGGTGCGGGCATTGTGCTCAACGTCGTCATTCTGAATCAGAATGCGAACCCGCTCGACCTGCGAGAGTTTCCGCACAATTTCTCCGTAGACCCATGGAATCGGTTCGAAACGGCCAGGCCAATCGTCTTGGTTATGCGGCCAGGCGATCCAGGTGGCTTCGTGCGGCTCCCACTCGGCCGGCATGCGAAAGCCTAGTTGGCGGGGTGTCTCGCCGGTCGTTTCGGCAGTTTCCGGGATCACGCGAGAAACCGGCTCGTGATGGGACCATAGGCGTCGATACGGCGGTCGCGCAGGAAGGGCCAGTTACGCCGTACTTCTTCCATCTGCTTCGTGTCGCACTCGACGATCAGGATCTCTTCCTTGTCATGAGAAGCTTCCGCGAGCACGCGGCCGAACGGGTCGCTGACGAAAGACGCTCCCCAGAATTCGAGACCTTTATCCTGCGGACCTTCAAACCCAACGCGGTTTACCGCGGCGACGTAGATACCGTTGGCGATGGCGTGCGCGCGCTGGGCGGTGCGCCAGGCGTCGTGCTGGGCAGCGCCGTATTGGGCTTTTTCCGCAGGGTGCCATCCGATAGCCGTCGGATAGAACAACACGTTCGCCCCGGTCAGCGAGGCGAGACGCGCAGCTTCCGGATACCACTGATCCCAGCAGACAAGCGTCGCGATCCGGCCGAACTTCGTATCGAAGGCGCGGAAACCCAGATCGCCGGGCGTGAAGTAGAACTTTTCGAAGAAGAGCGGATCGTCCGGTATGTGCATCTTGCGGTACAGGCCGAGCAGGGCGCCGTCGGCATCGATGATCGCCGCCGTATTGTGATAAAGCCCGGTGGCTCGCTTCTCGAACAACGATGCGACGATGACCACACCCAACTCGGCCGCGAGCGGGCAGAGCCGGTCGGTGGACGGGCCGGGGATGGTTTCGGCGAGGTCGAAAAGGCGCGCGTCTTCCTCGCGACAGAAGTACTGCGAGCGGAACAATTCCTGCAGACAGATGATTTGCGCGCCTCTTCTGGCGGCTTCGCGAATTTTCTCGACGGCGTGGTCGAGATTTGCCTGCGGATCCAGTCCACAGGGCATCTGGATCAGTCCGATCCGGAACTTTTCGGGGGGCACGTCTTTATCTTAGCGGCGTACGTAAAATCGAAGTTACTCTTGCGCGACTTAATCCTTTTCGACATCGATGGAACACTTGTGCGCCGCACAGGACCACATCACCGGCAAGCGCTGGTTGACGCCGTTCGGCAAGTTAGCGGTCTGGAGACGACGACCGATGGCATACCGGTGCACGGAATGCTTGATCCGGATATTCTCACGCTTATGATGCGGGCCGGGGGGCTCGACGATGCGAGAATCCGAGCGGCGATGCCGGCGACCGTTGAGGCGGCACAAGACTTTTATCAGGACAGCGTACCGGATCTGCAGGATAAGCAATGTCCGGGCGTGGTGGAGTTGCTCGATCATCTGAAAGGGCGGGGAACTACGCTTGCGCTGGTGACAGGCAACCTGACGCGCATCGGCTGGCGAAAACTGGAACGCGCGGGGCTGCAGCATTACTTTCGTTTTGGGGCGTTCGGCGAAATGGCGCTTACGCGCGGCGGCCTGGCGCGGCTGGCGATCGAAGAGGCGCGACGCGAGGGGCTGGTCGGCCGGATTTCACTGATCGGCGATGCCACTCAGGACGTCTTCGCGGCGCGGGAAAACGGAATCCGGGCGATTGCGGTGCGAACCGGCATCACGCCGCCCACCGACCTCGAAGCCAGTAAGCCGGACCTGCTGCTGACTGACCTGACGCACCTCGATCTCTCGCGGATATGAAGGAACAGGTCATGATAGTAGTTGACTATGAGTTCCTCTACCATTACAGACCTGGGCGCCACAGATTTGAGGCATGTCGCGCGGCAGTGCCGGGAAGAGTACGACGCTTTCAAAGCGAAAGGGCTCAAGCTCGACCTGACCCGCGGCAAACCGTCGCCCGCTCAACTGGACTTAAGCGCTGAGCTTCTGTCGCTCCCCGGCCGGACGGATTACCTTGGCGAGGGCAACAACGATACACGCAATTACGGCGGATTGCAGGGGATTCCCGAAGCGCGCCGGCTGTTTTCGGGCATCCTGGGTGCGCCGCCCGACCAGGTGGTTGTGGCGAATAACTCCAGCCTTTCGTTGATGCACGACACGATTGTTTACGCGCTGCTTAAAGGTACCTGCGACAGCTCGGCGCCGTGGTCGAAGCAGGGGGAAGTTTCATTCCTGTGTCCGGTGCCTGGCTACGACCGGCACTTCGCGGTCTGCGCCGAACACGGGATCAAAATGATTCCGGTGGCGATGAGGGAAGACGGCCCCGACATGGACGAGGTCGAGGGTCTGGCGGCGCGAGACGCGTCGATCAAGGGCATCTGGTGCGTGCCGAAGTACAGTAATCCCACCGGCGCGGTCTATTCGGACGCGGTAGTCGAGCGGATGGCGGCCATGAAAACAGCCGCTCCGGATTTTCGCGTGTATTGGGATAACGCTTACAGCGTGCATCATCTGACGGACGAGCGGATCGAGATCGCAAACATTCTCGATTTGGCGGCTCGGCATGGAAACCCTAATCGCCCGCTGGTCTTCGCTTCGACGTCGAAGATTACTTTTTCGGGGTCCGGCCTCGCCATGATGGCGGCTTCGAAGGACAACGTGAAATGGCTGCTGACCCGGCTTACGCCGCGGACGATCGGCCCGGACAAGATCAATCAGTTGCGTCACGTGCGTTTTCTGAAGAACGAAGCGGGGATTACGGAGCTGATGGACCGGCACAGGGCCCTGATCGCGCCGAAGTTCCGCAGGGTCCTCGACATCTTTACCGAGCGACTCGCCGATACTCCTGGAGTCAGTTGGACCACGCCGAAGGGTGGTTACTTTATCAGTCTGGAGGTTCCCAAAGGCCACGCCCGAAAGGTGATCGCTCTGGCGAAGGAGGCCGGCGTGCAACTGACACCGGCGGGATCGACCCATCCCTACGGGAACGATCCGAACGACTCAACGATTCGGATCGCGCCGACCTTTCCGGAGTTGTCCGAAGTTGCGGAAGCGGTGGAAGGCGTCGCGGTGTGCGTGCGTCTGGCGATCCTGGGGGCTTAATCAAACCCAAATCGGGTGGGGCGCGTCTCTTTGATGACGTGCGTTTGACATACGTCATTTAAACTTAAGATGTTGCCCCACAGCAAGTCCTCCAAGCCCCCTAACTGGCCGCTGCTTTATACCGCAGTTTCCCTGACCACACTTGCGACCCTGCTGCTTGAGCTTTCGCTGACGCGCATTTTCTCGGTCGTTTTTTATTACCATTTTGCGTTTCTGGCGATTTCGATCGCGCTCTTCGGCCTTGGCGTGGGGGGCGTGTTGTCTTATGTGATCGCGGGCTGGCGCGGGTCGCTTTACCGAAAGCTCGGCATCGTAAGTCTGGCAAATGCGGGGCTTGTGATTGCGGCCGTGATGTTCGTCCTGACGCGCGGCGCCGATGTCGGAACCCTGGATCTGGGTCTGATTTACTTCATCACAGCGCTGCCGTTTCTGGGCTCGGGGATCATCGTGTCGCTGGTTATTTCGGACACGATCGAGCGGATCGAACGGGTTTATTTCTACGATCTTCTCGGCGCTGCCGGGGGTTGCCTGGCCCTGGTGCTGTTGCTCAACTATTTTGGCGGCCCAAACACGGTGATTGCCGTCTCAGTGCTTTTTGCGGCTGCGGCTGCGGTCTGGTTCAGTCTCGCGGGCATTAAATTGGGCCGGATTGCGAGCGTTTTCGTGGGACTTCTGTTTGCGATGGTGGTGATTGCCAACACGAAATACCATTTCATCGAGGTTCGCTACGCGAAGGGGCAGAAGCTCCATAAAGAGGAGTTCACCAGCTGGAACAGCCTGTCCCGTATCGGTATGGCTCGCGACCCGGAAACGGGCGGCGAAATGATCTATATCGACGCGGATGCGTCAACGGGCGTCGCGAATTTCGATTTCAACCACCTGTCGGCTCGCGATCTGGAATACCTGCTGCACCAGGGGCCGGGTATTCCATATAACCTGCGTCCGGGAGCGAAGACGCTGGTGATCGGGCCCGGCGGCGGATGGGATGTGTCGCGCGCGCTCGCTTCCGGCAGCCACGATGTGACCGGCGTCGAAATTAATCCGATTATCGGCACCGTCATCATGCGGAAGAAGTTCCCGCAATTGAGCAAAGGCCTGTATCTGCGGCCCGACGTTCATATCCATATCGAGGACGGCCGCAGCTTCGTGCGCAGCAGCCCCGAAAAGTATCAAGTCATTCAGGCGACGCTGGTGGACACCTGGGCTTCTACGGCGGCGGGGGCGTTCGCGCTGTCGGAAAACAACCTGTACACGACCGAGGCGTTTCACGATTATCTTTCGCATTTAACGGACGACGGACTGCTGACGTTTACGCGGTGGGGATTCGAGCCTCCGCGCGAGTCACTGCGGCTTGTGTCGCTGGCGATCGCGGCGCTGGCGGATCTGGGCGAGCATGACCCCGCGCGGCATGTTCTTGCGGGACGCGCTGGAACGAAGACCGATCTGGCGGGCTGGGGCGCGCAGGACACCGTGATCATCTCACGCAAACCGCTTTCGGATGCGGACGCGACTGCGGCGCGTGCAGCATTTGCGGCGGCACACATGACCGAGGTCTACGTTCCGGGCGACCCCCCGCGAAACGAATTCGGAAAGCTGCTCCTGGCAAGGGATCCGCTGGAATACGAGCGCAACTATCAGTTCGATATCACGCCGGTTTCAGATAACCGCCCGTTTTTCTTCTATACCGTGCAGCCGCGCGACATCGCGACGTATCTCCTGAATAACGGGCATGGAGGCGAGGCGGCAGACGTTAAAGTCAACGTCGCGCTGCCGAAGCTCTTTTCGGCGCTGATTGTAAGCGTTATAGCGGTCATGGTGATCCTCCTGCTGCCGCCGATCGTGCTCGGAACCAGGCTGCCGCGTGAGCGCTCCGTGCAGTCGTTCCTGATTTACTTTCTGGCCATCGGGGCGGGGTACATTCTGATCGAAGTGGCGCTGATTCAGAAATTCGTGCTGTTCCTCGGGCATCCGACATATGCGCTGACAGTCGTGATTTTCTCGATGCTCGTCTCAAGCGGCGTGGGGAGTTCTTTTAGCGGCAAGCTCACAGGTGAGCGGAATGGCCGTCTGGTAGCGATCCTTGCGATCGCCGCCGCTCTCGTTGCGGTGCTGGCCGCGATTGTTCAGCCGGTGCTGACCGCGGGCGTCGGTATACCGCTGCCATTGAAGATGATTGCCACGGTTCTGCTGATTGCGCCTGCAGGGTTCGTGATGGGAATTCCTTTCCCCATCGGGCTGCGGCTGCTGGAAAAACAGCATCCGGCGTCGGTGCGATGGGCGTGGTCGCTTAATGCCGCGGCAAGCGTGCTGGGTTCGGTTGGCGCGTTGGTTCTGGCGCTTTATCTGGGGCTGGTCGAGACGCTGCTGATCGGCGGCGGCTTGTACCTGTGCGCGATGGCAGTGATTCTGGTGAACCCGATGGTAAAAGCGCCGGTCAGGTTTACGCAGCCGGTTTCGGCTGAGGTTTCGGCGTAAGTACGTTCACGCGGACAGCGTTAAATCCCGGGGTTACGGGCATCACTTTGCAGATCACCTGGCTGGATTCGACTGGCGAAATGACGCGGGTCACGTGGCCTTCTTTGTCGACGCCCGCGAACACCAGGACCTGCGGATTCGGCACGAAAATCTCCGTAACGCGGAGCATTTCGTCGCCGGCGCGGAAAGTTACGACCAGTTCCTGATCGTCTTTGAGCGGCCGCTGCATGGCATGGATCTGTCCCAGGATAACGGTGCCTGCGTCCTGGGGAGTTGTGGGTTTGATTTCGGCCGGTTTGGCGGGGTCGGGCTGGCGGACGGCGTCCATCACCGTGCTTTTGGTGCTCTCGATCGCCTGGCTTGCGAGGGCTTTGCCGATGCTGCCGATCGTCATGTCTTCGATGCTATCAGGACGTCAGCCATGGCGACCGACGGAGTTCGCGAGAATGTCGTCGAGATCGTCTCCGACTCCATACCCGAATTCGTGGCTGGCGCGGCGAACACGATCCAGCCTCGCGATGAGGAGAGCCCGCGCTGCTTCGGGCAGCGTATCGGCCGTGGCTAGAGCGTTCTCGAACATATTCACGAGCGCGTTAAAGTAGCTCTCGTCTGCATAGCCCACGTCGCTGCAGAATCCCACCGCCTGTTCACAATAGAACGCCATCAACTCTGCCAGGCCGGCCGGGTCACCGACGTCCTTTTTGTAGCTCGATACCGCTTCTTTGGCCTTGATCACCGATGTGTTCTGATTCCGAATCACATCGGGCCACAACCACCTGTCTATCGTTTCCTTGTAGGCTTTCAGGGTGTCCTCGCCCAGGCCGAAGCGTGTGTGCAGGAACGTGCGATTGTGTTTATTCGCGGCATAGAGATCCTGAATCAGACCCAGCAGTCCCTTTCGGTCAAAGTCCGCGAGTTGGGCCTTGAGATCGGTCCACGTGGGTCGCGATTTTGGGGAAGTCCGAGGCATCGTTCTGGTTGATTTTATGGTGGAAGCGAACGTTAGAAAAGGTAGCCCTGAGAAACCCGGTAATTCCAGTCGCCGATCGCTTCGGCGGTTGATTCGTCCAGATCGATAGCCACGAGCTGGGACAGCGGGACTGCCATCTTTCGCCCTTGCCATTTGATCCGCACGAGCATATCCTGGGCGCAGGCATCCTCGGGCGGAAGGCCGCGCACTTCAACAATTTCGCCCTTCCTGAGTGGCGAAGTGATTCTTGCCGTGGTGCAGCGGGCCTGAAAGGGAGAGGTCAGTTTGCCCTCGAGGTAGTAATACCAGCTCATCGCCTTCTCTTCCTGGCCGTACGCGTCGACGATTGCTTCGTTCTCAATTCGTTCTTCCCGGACAGGGTCTTTGGCTGGCTTCTTCATGGCGATTTCGTCGATCGTATCAGGCCCGTCGGGAGTTTCCGGCAAGCGGCGTTTTCTTACAATGAGCATGTGACTGAAACCCTTCTATCCCGCGCGTCGATAAAGATGCTGGGAGAGCCTGGCCCGAGCGATGCGGACCTGCACGTAATCTTCGAGGCGGCCGTACGCGCGCCAGACCATGGCAAGCTGCGTCCGTGGAAGTTTTTTGTAATTCGTGGAGACGCGCGCCAAAGACTGAGCGAATTGTTTGCGGATGCGGCGAGGCGGCGCGAACCGAACGCGACAGAAGACCAGATTTCGAAAGAGCGCGAGAAGCCGTTGCGGGCTCCGTTAATGATCGTTGTCGTGGCGAAGACCGTGATCGGGCACAAGGTTCCACCCTTTGAGCAGGCGCTGTCCGCCGGAGCCGCCGCGATGAACATCTTGAACGCCATCCATGCTTTGGGATTCGGGGCGAAGTGGGTGACGGGCGCCAATTGCTACGACCCGGATTTTCGAAGCGATTTCGGTCTGGATCCCAATGATCAATTGATTGGGTTCATCCACGTTGGAACCCCGGAAGAGAATTCCAGGCCGCCGCAACGGCCGGACCCGGGCGAGTTTGTGGTGGAGTGGTCTGGCCCTTCAGCCCTTCCCGGAACAACATAGAGCGGTAAATTTCCCCAGACATTCTGCGGGGGTGAGTAAATTGGCATTGATGATGTCGATTCGGCCTGGGCCTTGCGGACTCCAGCGCTGAAGGAAGCGATCGGACGGTGCTCCGGCGAAGATTGAGATGAGCGGCACGCCTGCCGCCGCTGCTGCATGCTGGCCGGCGGAGTCGTATCCGGCGTAGAGATCGGACTGCGCAATCACAGACGCAAAGCCCGCGAAGGAACCCTCCCAGAAGCGAATACGCTCAGGAAAACCGGACTCTTCTGCGGCGGCGGTGACCCGCCTGGCCTCTTCGCCGCCGGCACCCCGGTCGATCCAGACACTGCGGAACTGTTCAGCCAGAAGGCGGATCAGTCGGGTTTCAAAGTCGTCACCGATCCGCTTGTTCTCGTTTCCACCCACACCCAGACTGATCGCGACGCGTGGCGAGTCGCCTTCAAGTTGCACAGGCTCAGGAGCGATGTACGCGTCGCCGACGAGCCCGAATGTTTCGGCGAGCCAATCGTTGGTCAGACAAGTGAGATTTGCCGACCTGTTGACAGTGCGGCTGGGAAAGTGGAAGTAAATTTCGGGTTCGCAAACCGCTATGAGGCCAAGCTGCGTCATTCGGGAGTCGGGATCGATGACGATGCGGTTTCGGCCTTCGAGCCGATGTCGGAGTTCCTCCGCAAAAGCGAGACGTGCTGACACCGGGCCCGAGCGCGGGTAATCCGCTTTGCAGATCGAGATGCGGGAATCGGCGGCGAAGAGCTCAGCCGATTTGCGATTCGCCACGAATACTATTTGCGCGTCGGGAAAGCGCCGCTTCATCGCGTCGAATATGACGCTGGTGATCTTAATATCGGCGCCGAGGGTGACTCGGGACAAGACGTAGATCGTGTCGGGGCGTTCCGGCAAGCGGGGCCGCGTCCGCAGGGAATGAGAAACCCACGCCCGCATCAGATCTTCATACGCGGCAACCTGCGCGGGATCGAAGGAATCGGCGAGCGATTCAATTATGACGCGGAAAAAATCCGGGTCGTTCTCGCCCAGGGCTCGAACAACTTCGGAGGGAAGCCGCTCGCCCCGCCGAATTGCCTCCAGCGCCTCGCTACACGAAATACTTGCCGACAATCGGTTCCAGCTTCTGAAGAGTGTGCTCGGGCACGAGGGTTTTATCGGTGATCAATGCATGAGCCAACGCTGAACCGCATTTGCACGTGTGTTCCGTGGGCATGTTCCGCACCGCGTTGGCCACGACCTGGCAGGCGTTGGCCGCATTCTGCTGCAGCACGCGCAGGATGTCGGTCACTTCAACGGCGTCGTGATCCTGATGCCAGCAATCATAGTCGGTCACCATCGCGATCGTGACGTAACAGAGTTCGGCCTCTCGCGCGAGTTTGGCCTCCTGCAGATTCGTCATACCGATGACGTCCATATTCCAGGCCCGGTACAGATTCGATTCCGCCTTCGTTGAAAACGCCGGGCCTTCCATGCAGAGGTAGGTGCCGCCGCGCTTCACGTTGACCGATGCGGCGCGACATGCGGCCTCGGCAACCTCGGAAAGCTGCGGGCACACCGGATCGGCGAAGCTCACATGCGCGACCAGACCGTCGCCAAAAAAGGTCGAGATGCGGCCGCGAGTGCGGTCGAAGAACTGGTCGGGTATTACAAAATCGAGCGGGCGGTGCTCTTCCTTGAGGGAGCCGACTGCGCTCAAAGAGAGAATGCGATCGACCCCGAGCGTTTTAAAGCCGTAGATATTCGCTCGGAAATTCAACTCCGATGGGGAAAGCCTGTGTCCGCGCGCATGGCGCGAGAGGAACGCCACTTCGCGGCCGCCCAGCTCCCCGACGATATAGTTGTCCGACGGCGGTCCGAAAGGGGTCGAAATCGAGACCTCCCTTTCGGCGTGAAAACCCGGCATGTGGTACAAACCGCTGCCGCCGATGATACCGATTCTGGCCAATGAAACTCCTGTGAAAAGACTGCTATTGCTGGATAAGTTCCCATAGTACGCCACCCGCACTTGAGGGATGAACGAACACATAAACGTGTCCGCCCGCGCCGCGCCGGGGCGAGCCGAGCAGACGCGCTCCGGCGCCTTCAAGGCGACGAATCGTGGCGTTCAGGTCCGGCACTCGCATCGCAATGTGGTGGATGCCGGGACCGCGTTTCTCGAGAAATTTCGCAATGGTGGAGTCGCTGGTGAGCGGTTCCAAAAGCTCTATACGTGACGTCCCGGCGGGTAGCATGACGACGTTCACTTTTTCGTGTTCAACCCTCTCGCGGGAAAGAACGGACAGGCCGAGATCGTTCGTATAGAACGGCAAAGCTTCGTCAAGCGACCGCACGGCGATGCCGAGGTGATCGATTTCCCATGTCCGGGGTTTGTTGTCACGCAGCTTGTGCTGCCGTGTTTCGAGGTCGTTGAGCAGTTTGGGGACGCCGGTACCATCGGTGGCCACCGTCTGGAAAATCTCGGGAATCGTAGTGCCATGTCCCAAAGACAGCATTGCCTGAATGTCGTGCTGCGTCTGCGCGGCGCCAGGATGGTCAGCCTTATTGATCACGAAGATGTCAGCGATTTCCATCACGCCGGCTTTGATCGCCTGAATATCGTCGCCCATGCCAGGCACCAGCACGACTACGGTCACATCGGCGAGCGCGGCGACATCGATCTCATCCTGGCCCACGCCGACGGTTTCCACAATGATGAAGTCGAATCCGGCGGAGCGAAAGAGTTGTGAGAGCGCTGCGCTGGTGCGGGCCAGTCCGCCGGTAGCGCCTCGGGTGGCCATGGAACGGATGAAGACACCGGGATCGGCGTGGTGCCTCTGCATGCGGACCCGGTCGCCGAGGATGGCGCCTCCTGTTGCGCGGCTGGAAGGATCGACGGCAATGATGGCAACCGTTTTCCCGCGGCTGCGCATTTCGGCGGTGAGCGCGTCGACGAGAGAGCTTTTTCCCGCTCCGGGAGGCCCGGTGACGCCGACGATCAAGCCCGGGCCGTCGACTGCTGCGTCTTTATCCGACAGCGGAGCGCCGTTTTCTACCAGCGTGGCGAGGCGCGCGAGTTCGCGGGGGGACATCAATCCTTCAACAGCTGCCGGGCGATGACGAGACGCTGAATCTCGCTTGTACCCTCGCCGATGGTGCAAAGTTTGACGTCGCGATAAAACTTTTCGACGGGATAGTCTTTGATGAAGCCGTAGCCACCGTGAATCTGCACGGCTTCATTCGCGATCCAGACCGCCGCTTCGGATGAAAACAACTTAGCCATGGCGGATTCGCGCGTGACCCGCTTGCCCGCATCGATCATGGTTGCCGCCCGGTAAGTAAGCAGGCGCGAGGCATCGATCTTCGTGGCCATGTCGACCAGCTTGTGCTGGATGGCCTGGAATTCCGAGATCGGGCGTCCGAACTGTTTACGTAATTTCGAATACTTGAGCGCCGCATCGTAAGCGCCCTGAGCCATGCCGATTGACAACGCCGCGATCGAAACGCGGCCGCCATCCAGAATCCGCAGGCTATCGACAAATCCCTCGCCTTGCTTGCCCAGAAGCTGCGATTCCGGGAGACGGCAGTTGGTGAAGATCACTTCGCCGGTTGCGCTGGCGCGAAGGCCGAGTTTGTTTTCCTTCTTTCCCGCGCGAAAGCCAGGTGTGTCTTTCTCGAGAATGAATGCGGAAATCCCGTGCTGCGCACCGGCGCGATTGGACATGGCCATGCCGACGCATACGTCGGCGTAGTGCGCGTTCGTGGTGAAAGTCTTGGACCCGTTGAGCACCCAGCAATCGCCCTCGCGAACCGCCGTACTGCGGGTGCCGGCGGCGTCCGAACCGGCTTCGGGCTCGGTCAACGACCAGCAGCCGATCCATTCGCCCGAGGTGAGCTTCGTAAGATATTTCTGCTTCTGCTCTTCCGTACCGGCTTTGTAGATGTGGTTCGAGCACAGGGAGGTGTGGGCGGCGACGATAATCCCGACCGAGCCATCCACGCGCGAAAGCTCTTCGATGATAATCGCGTATTCGACATAGCCGAGACCCGCGCCGCCGTATTCCTCCGGGAAAATCGCCCCCATATAACCAAGCTCGCCCAGTTTCCTGATGACTTCGAGCGGGAAGGTCTGATTCTCATCCCACTCCATCACGTGCGGAGCGATTTCGGCGGCGGCAAAATCGCGCACTGCCCGGCGCAATTGAATTTGTTCTGGGGTGTAGTCGAACTCCACGGTCGCTGATCCGATTATGGACTACGCAACCTGGGTGCCATCGAGATAGACGGCTTCGATCGCGATTTCCGGTGTTTTGCGGAAAACCACGAGATCGCCGCGCTCGCCGATCTCCAGGCCTTTCGTTCGCCCTTCGAGGCGTATCAGCAGAGCGGGATTGATGGTCGCGGTCCGGAGCGCGTCAGGGAGGCAGAGATTTCCTGCTCGGACAACATTTGCGATGGCGCGATTCATACGCAAAGCGGAACCCGCGAGTTTTTGCGTTCCGGTGAGGACCACGCGGTCGTCCGCCGTAAGATCTACATCCAGTTCGCCGAGCCGGTACCTGCCCGGAGCGGCTCCTGCGGGCGCTGCGGCGTCGGTGACGAGAATCGTACGTTCCACACCCTTGGCGCGAAGCGCCGCGCGCAGAAACGCGCCGTCCAGATGAATCCCGTCGACGATAAAACTGGCGCTGAGGCGATCTTCCGCAAGCTGATCCCAGAGGCAATTTGGAAATTTCGGCATAAGCCCGCGCGCCGCATTACCTAGATGCGTGGAAAGAGTGGCGCCCGCATCGACTGCGGCGGTGATCTGGTACGCGCTCGCCCCAGTGTGGCCGATACTGACCGCGACTCCGGACTGCGCGAGCGCCGCGATATAGGCGGGCGCCTCGGGCCAATGTGGTGAGAGCGTTACCAGGCGAATATTTCCCTCCGTCGCTTCCTGCCATCGCCTGAATTCGTCGAGATCGGGCGCGCGAACCCAGCGTGCCGGATGGGCGCCGCGCGGCCCGTCTTCCGCGCCGATGTGTGGGCCTTCCACGTGAAATCCGGCAATCGCACGGCCCAGCGGCAGGCTGATCTTCGCCCGATAGAGATTGCTCAGGCTTGCGAGCATAGGGTCTGGGGCGCCGGTAATTACGGTCGGCAGGCAGCGCGTAACGCCAGTGGCGACAATCGCTTCGAGCGCGCGGCCGATCTCCACGAGCGGGGCGTCGGCATCGTTGAAATCGACGCCGGCGAAACCGTTTACCTGAAGGTCGATAAAGCCCGGCGCGAGATACAAGCCGTTGGGCGCTTCAAGTTTCTCAATCGAACGGATCGTTTCAGCGAATTCGACCGCGATAGATTCACCGGTAATGGCATCCACGCCCGAACAGATCATCATTGCGCCGGTTTATTCACACGTCTCCAACAGACTTCCCACATAAAGTCCGCGTAAGTAACGGAAGTGAAACGAGAAACAAACTTGTTGAAAGAGGGGTGATGGGCTGAAATTCGGGTAGAAAAACCAAACCCTCTCACGATACAACAGGGAAACGGATTGGCTGGCGCGTGATTCCGGCGGTAGATCTCGGGGGAGACGGCCGTGACAAGGGGTTGCGCGCACAGTCATCTGGCAGCGGGACTCAGGTTTCCTGCCGGCCTATCAGTTTGTCGACCAGCGGCGGCTCATACCGAAGCATTCGTTCGATCAGCGACTCCGGAGTCGTATCGCAGAGCAGCATGCATCGGTGCTGCGGCCGCAGAAAGCGCTCTTCCACCGCATGGTCGAACAAGCTCAGCAGATGGTCGTAATAGCCACGGACATTCAAAACGCCGCACGGCTTCCGCTCCAGTCCCAGCTGTACCCATGTCAGAATTTCGCAGAATTCGTCCAGAGTCCCGTAGCCCCCGGGGAGGGCGATGAAGCCATCGGACAGCTCCGCCATGAGGGCCTTGCGCTGGTGCATGGAACCGACTACTCGAAGCTCGGACAGGTGCGTGTGCGCGACTTCCTTTTCGACGAGCGCACGCGGGATGACGCCGATCACTTCGCCTCCCGCGGCGAGAGCGGTGTCGGCAAGAACTCCCATTAGCCCTACGTTGCTTCCGCCGTAAACAACCGAAATGTTCCTGGCTGCGAGTTGCGACGCGAGTGAGGCAGCGGCGGCGGCGTAAGCGGGATCGGCTCCGGAACTGGAACCGCAGAAGACGCAGAATCGTTTGCGCATTGCCTTCTCTAAGAATATCGGTCAGACAGTGGAGCCGCTGGGTGCGTCGTGAGGTGTCCGTGCGGAAGGTTGCGAAGCGGGCTTGTGCGGTCTACTTCCCGCACTTGCCGCCGGGGCACCGGTTATTCTCTTCGCAGACGTATTCGAAGATCCCCATCTGCTCCCAGTCGGGGTGCGGGGTCATTGTGAAGTCCTGCGACCAGGCCGCTGTGAAAATCTTGGGATCGTCGATTGTCAGCTTGTAGGAAAGCGTCTTCGGATCCTTCCAGCTGATGCGCTCGATCGTGCGAAGCGCGTCGCTGTGCATTCGGTATTCCTTCGGATTTGTGTAGAAGTAATCGTCGAGCGACCACCGCTTGAAATTCGTCGTTTCCACAACGAGGGTGTCGCCTTCCCAGTGCCCGACCGGATCTCCATAGAAGCTGGGCTCGATGCCTTTTCGATGAGGACGTCCGTCGAGCGGAATCAGCCTCGTCATCGCCTGAAATTCATGCGCCATCACGAGGAAGTTTTTGTTCTGTATGAAGCGAACGGCGTTGGCGGACAACATACCCGAAGGGAAGCCCGCGGGAAGGCAGAAGTCGCGCGGTTCGTCATGACGGGGATCGCCGGTCCGGGGTTCGTAAAACGCTTCGCCTCCCGGCTTGAACGGTGGAAACTTGTTCCGATCGAAGATCGTGGCCGAGCATTTGCATTTCTCGCCTTCATCGGTCTTCGGCCATTGATAGATACCGCTCAGATCCGGCTTTCCGTCCGGAGTCCGCGGAGGAAATTTCGACTGCTGGGCGAGCAGTGCGGCGGAAGCGAAAACGATACCTGACAAAGCCCCTGCGAGAGCGGCATACTTTGAGATCTTCATGATCATTTTCCCGGAAGCTTGTCTTCAGCACTCGCGGTGAACACGCTGCGACCATCGGGAAAAGTCACCTTGCCCCCTGAACCGTTATGCGATCCGTCTTTAGCCAGGAAGCCGTCGACCATAATAGTCATTCCGGGCTGAATGACGTCCTTATTGATTCCACGCCGCATCAACTGACCGGGAGCGCCGCCCGAGAAGCCCCAGTTCGTCACCTTGCCGCTTTCATCCTTCACATCCACAAAGAACCAGATATGAGGGTTTTGCCATTCGACCTTCGTTACCACGCCGGTCACTTGTATCGGTTTGGTGGCGTCGTACTCCGCGGAGAAAGAGTGATGGGCAAGAAGCGCCGGCGCCGCCGCGAAAACAATGAATAAAACCGGAAAAAGCCATCTAACATTCATAGCCGTGCTTGCGGGAAGGATACCGCGAGGGAATTCCTCTGTCAATCGACAGCACGCCGTCCTGCGGCCATAAGCGGAAGATCTCATCCGCCCCTTTCGACACTTCGTCCTGCGAGCCCGAAGTAGTTCGCCGCAGCCACCAGATGGCGGTCGTTGGTCCATATTTCAGGCTCTCCCGCGTCGAGCGCGGTCGCGATGTGAATCGCATCTCCGGCGCGCAACGGAAAGCTTGCCGGCAAGCCTCGCACCAGTGTCGCCGTCGTTCTCAGGATTGCATCCGTAACCGGCAGAAAGTTCCAGATATCAGTTTCCACATGGACCCGGAAGAGGTCGATCAACTCATTTCCCTGCGCGTTCGTGAGCGATCGCCCGCGCATGTGCCGGTGAAAGACACAAGTGACTTCAATCAATGCCCAGGACGACGAACAAACATGCGAAGCCTGCCCGAGCAACTTCCGGACCGCCGCTGCGTCGGGCTCATTGACATAGAATTTTGCAATGTAAGCCGAATCGAGATACATCGCTCAGCGATCTTCTTCGAGAAACCGTCCGCTATCGCCCGGAACCGTGGGAAATCGACGCCATATTTCCTTCATGTCGGGCAAGCGCGGTTTCTTCCGCTTCTTCGAAAGAGGGCGCAGTTCCGCCACCGGCTCTCCCCGGCGTTCGATCGTTATCACCGCACCCTCTGCCGCCTCCCGCACCAGCTCCGACGTGTGGATGTGCAATTCGCGGATGGATGTGATTTTCATGTGCTACATCGTAGCACTTGCCGGGCTCAGAAAATGCGTTCCTGTTTCTTCAGATTGCCAAACGTTCCGATATTTGCGATTGAGAATGCGACGCGATACTGCGTGTCGTTCAAAGTACCGTAATCGTTCCGCCGGTACTCGAAACTGAAGCCACAGCAATCCGTGTTGTACGTGACCTGAGCGATGGCGAAAAGCTGATAGCCCAGCCGGAAGTCATAGACGGTCGAAACTGCCATGTTCCAGCCTTTACGGTTCGGGTCCCCGTAGCCCCCCTGGGCTATCAGCTGATTTGCCGGCGGCTGAACCAGGGGAGGAGCGATAGCCGTATCGGGCTTCGACACGTTACTGGCCAGTGAGGCGAAATAGTGCCGGATCCTGAAGTCCGTCGAAAACATGCTGTTCGTAAAGCGGTGATACTTCGGGTCGTAATCCGCCTGCCAGCGTACGCTCACGCCATTCCGGGGTGTGATTCGCATAGTGGAGACGATCGGAGAATAGTTGCGTGGCCCATTGAGGAAGCTGAAACCCGTCAGATCGATGTCGGGTTGCAGTACGTTCCGCTGGCCCGCAACCACGGCGCCTCCGAAGGTAGGGTTGAAATATCTTTCGTAGAAGAGTTCCCAGGTGAAAACTTCGGTGACGGTATCGCCTTTTTTCGCGTAGATCCGATTGGTAAGCCCGAACTCAACCTGATTCGTATCGGCGAGCAGATCGGTCGGATCGAACCTCAGAGTATTCAGAAAGTCGTTTACACCCGTAACGTAGTCGTAGGTAATCCGCGGTTCGATTACGTGCTTGAGCTTGTCGCCGAGAAATGTTTTCCGGTCGAACACGCGTTCGATCGGTGGAAACACGAAATCGACCCTTGCCTCAGGAGCCGCGCGATTCAGAATTCCCTCAGTGACTGTGGTGTTCATCAGACTCTGACCGTAGAACGTCTCGTGCATTGTGACACTCGGGACGATACTGAAACTTCCCCAGTGAAAGGCGGATGCGAGCGTTGGTTCCAGGTTGCCGCGCGGCATGAACTGGCTCGTTTGATAAAAACCCGGCTGGACAGTCGACTCGACTCGATGAAAGAGGCCAAAGCTCGTGTCGAAGGAGAACCACAGAGGCACCGGGCCCGACAAGATCTGCTGGTCGCGTCCGGAGAAGTCGAAGTTCGGCGCCTCGCGAATGGTCACCGAATCGCCCGGCGTTATGCTCAGGAAGTTCTCGTTTCGCGAGATATCTGTGTTGAAAGTATAGTAATCGAATCGCTTCGTCAGGACGGCGACGGAATTCGTGGTGGAGTAAATCGCCTCTCCGAACGAGCCGGAGAAGGTCTGGCGAAACGCGTATGAGCTCAGGTAGTCGAGATTTCCGCGAACGGTCCATCCGTCGCCCAGGTCGGCCTTCCCCGTGCCGGTGACGGTAAATCCCGGCGCTTTCTGAGTGACTCCGTTCACGGTTGAGCCGTGATCGTCGACACCGTAAACGATCAGATCGAAGTCGCTTTTCAGCGTTGGCTTACCGCGAATTTCCACATGGTTGGCGAGACCCCGCGTCGTATATTCCGTACCGAGATACGTGAGATCGTAACTGCGATTGATTGCCCAATAATAGCCGCCTCCCACAAAGTATCCGAACTGGGAGCTGTGCCCGGCTTCGGGAGAGAGGAACCCGCTCTTGCGAGGCTCCTTCTTGAGTGCCTTATAGAAGTAGGGAAAAAGAAATAACGGCATTCCGCGAAGGCGGAACACGGCGTTGTGGGTGATTGCCCGATCCTGGGGGATGATGTCGAACAGCTTGCTGTGCAGCACCCACCAGGGATGGGGAACGTGGCAATCGGTGATGATGCCGTCGTGCAGCAGATATTTGTTTTCGATTTTGTCCGCGGACGCGCCCTCAAAGTAGAAGGGCTCCTGGGTGGTGAGCATTCCGGGGCGCGCCACCACTTTCATCTTGCTGTAGCCCTTGACCTGATAAAAGGTTCCTCTCTCGGTGTCGGTGTTGTATTCGGCGCGGTCGCAGTAGATGACCTCGTTCTCGTCATAGTTGCGGTAATACACGTTGCCGTGCGCCTTAAAGGTCTTCGTGTTCTCGTCGTATTCCGCTTCATCGGCCTTAAACGTCGCGTTGTGCAACTCGATGACGACGTGTCCGTGCAAGTGGTACACGCCGCCCTCCGATTCCTGGAAATCGTCGGAGATATCGTAGTCGCCCTGCGCCGGGGCATTCGGCCGCGGAATCTTGATATTGAAATCAGGAAGTTCGACCGTCGCCTTGCTGTCCGGAGGAGGTGAGGGAGGCTGGCTCGGGGCACTGCTTATTTGAGGTAACGCGATTTGTGCGAATCCGAATAATAGAAGGCTGAAAATACAACATCGCATGAGAAGTTTTCCGTGACAAGCAACGTTGTTTATGTTACTCAGAAGGATAAGGCGAGTGCGGAGTAGCGGCTTCAACTGGCAACCGTACCACGGCATAAATTACGTCGCAACATCCGTAAGACATGGGCCCGGGCAACCCAGCTCAGGCATGCGCGGGAACGCTGGCGCGGCGACTGCGGCGAAAGATGGAACGGCTCGGAGTGAGCGCGGTAAAGAGTACACGGTGAAAATGAAATAGATGCATTGCAAGCATTGTGGTTTCGCAAATGGTGAGGACGATCATCGTTGCCTGCGCTGCGGGCGAAGATTAAACGGGGTTGTCATCGCGGCGCCGCCCGGTTATTCGGGAGCCAACGCGCTGGCGCAAGACCTGGCTTTGAGCGGCGACACTACCGAGGAGTTTCTTGCGGCGCGAAATGCGGCTTTATTGCCCGGACAGCAGCCGCTCTTCGCCGGTTATTCAAAGACGGACGCCGGCCCTCAGACAGGCCTCGCGCCAAACGTCATTCCCTTTGATCGTTTGCAACGGCAGGCGCTGAATCGTGTTACACCGCCCGCGTCTGATGCTCAACCCGCCGCCCCACCACCGACCGTCCGAAAATCTCCCGCGCCGCCTCGCGCCTCACAAACCGTGGCGGGCACAGCAAAGATGGACGCGCTAAAGATGGACACGCTGTTCCCGAAAGGACCGCTGCCCTGCACGCAGGAGACGCTCGATTTCATCCCGGGAATTGCTTCGAAAGGCAGAAAGCTCAAAACGGATGTGGACGCTCAGGTGTTCTGTGATCAGCCTGTTGCGACACCTACGCACCGGTGCGTCGCCTCCGCGATCGACGCAGCCATGATCACTCTCGGATTCGGAATCGTCGTCATCACATTCCAGTCGTTGGGCGGCAGCTTCGGCCAGGGCAAGATGCTGTGGATCGGGATGGGCGCCGTTCTCGCCCTTGTATCGATGCTCTATGGTTTGATCTGGGCCATCGCGGGCAGGGAAACGGCTGGAATGCACTTCGCCGACCTCCAGCTCATCACCTTCGATGGGTTTCCGCTCGATGCCCGCGCCCGCGCGTTGCGTTTCGCATCTACATGGCTCAGTTTTTGCTCCGGCGGCGTGGGACTGCTGTGGGCAGTGGCCGACGAAGAAAACCTGACCTGGCACGATCACATTTCGAAGACTTTTCCCACCATCCGGGAAGTCCCCGGCACCTTCGTCCGCCAGCGGACGTAAACGCTTCCGCGCCGCGACGGCGAGGAGCGTTTAAATCCTTTCCTTACTCTCGTTTCTGTACGGCTGGTGAAGATACTTCGCCACTTCGTCCTGCGCACCCTGGGTATTATCCCTCGTCCTCTGAGCCTGCGTGTATTCGTTCACGGCCCGTTCCCGCTGCCCGCTGATATCGAATATTTTCCCCAGATAAATGTGCGACCAGACCTCGATCCACTTCGGATTAAGATCTCCATTATTCGCTTCGCGAAACTCATTGGCGGCGGCCTGATAATTCTGCTGCAGGAAAAACACTTCCCCGACGCGGTAGTGGGCCATCGAGCTGTTCTTCTTCGTGTCGAGAGCCCGCTGGTACTCTTTCAACGCTTCAGCGAACTCGCTGACCTGGACATACTGCTCGCCCTTTCGGATCGACACTGACACCCGCATGTCCGGGCTCATTCGCAGGATCTTGTTATCCGGATCGATCGTCACCTTCTTCGGTTTGCCGAACGTATCGACCGAAAACTCGGACGAAGTCCCCATCACTTCAATCCGCTTGTTTTCCGGATTTCCTTCCGTTTCAATATGCAGATCGACCGGCATCCGGAACGTGTCCAGGTCCTGCGAAATCTTCCCCTGTACCCGGAAGCCCTTTTGCGTGCGGAAAATCGTGTATTCCAGTTTGAACTCCGGCGCGCCGTTCGACTCTACCCACTGAATGAAGAAGTAGCGCAGTTCTTCGCCCATCTGGGCTTCGCACACCTTCCGGAAATCCTCCGTCGTCACGGGCTTCCACGCGAATTGCGTAAGGAACGCTTTCAGCGACGCGAAGAATTTCTGGTCGCCCATGGTGCTCCGCAGCATCTGCATCACGACCGCGCCCTTGTCCCCGCTGAGCGCCCAATACTCCGGCGAATAATCTTCCAGTCTCGCCGTCTGGATCAGCGGCACGTTATCGACCGTCAATGCAGTGACGGCCATATCCTTCATCCGCTGATCGATCGCGGTCGCGCCCTTCTCCTTCTCGGTCCACAGAGCCTCGGAATATAGCGCCATTCCGTTCTCCAGCCACATATGGTTGCGATTGACCGGCGAAACCTGAATCTCCCACCACTGCCTCGCGATCTGGTTCGCCAGGACGTTGGTATTCACCTCTTTGCCAATCGTCTGGGGAGACAGAAAAAGCACCCCCGGCGCCGCATACCCGTTCGGTGCGCCATCGCTCATTTCCACCACATTCAGGTTGGCGTAAGGGGCAAGGCCATAAACTCCGGTGAAATATTCCATCATCTGCCCGGTGGCTTCCCCATACGTATTCGCCATGGCAGCCTGAGGACCCCGGAACCACAGTGTCGTCGTAAGCCCGCTCGACGAGATCTTTACGGGCGAACCTTTCTCGATAGCGATGTCCCCAGGAAAAGAGGGTTTGGTGAAGTCGAATGAGTGGGTGGGCTGGTGATCCGCCGAGGATCCTTTCGATTCGATGCCGCCGGCAATAACCGTAAAACCATCCGGAACGCTGACGTTAATCTTCGAAGTGAAGCGATCCGAGGTATAGCCGCTTACGGGAAACCACCGCGAGGGATAAAGGAGGAACGCGTAGTCGTTCTGAATCGCCGCGAATTTAATGCCATAAATCGGCGAATCCTCGTTCCCGGTGAGCCGGCCGTCGTAGTAGAACGTCAATACAGCGGGTTGTCCTTTCGGTAAACCCGTGGGGAGGGTCACCCGTATCGTATTGTCAGAAGGGTTTCGCGAGGACTGAACATTCTGGTTTTTGCCGTCCAGAATTCTGGAGACATTCAGCGCATTGTTTAATTCGAAGGTTACGGCGTTAATCTGGTCGTCGAGCGGCAGGAAGTGAACCTCGGCCCGTGCCGAAAGCGTCTGGGTATCGGGATTGATCTGCGCGTCGATGACGTAACTGTCGACATCGATGTGTGCACGCTTGTCATCCTGCGCCAGGGCCGGCCCCGCCGCGGCCAGAATTCCGAGGGCAAGGATCGCGATCGTTTTTCCTTGAGGGCGTTTCACTTTAGATTCTCCAGAACGCTTTCCACTTCATCCGCGGCGCGGCTGATCGCATCGCCTTCACCCGAGAGCAGCGTTGCGACACGCGCCAGGTCTTCCTTCATTTTGCCTCTTTCCGTCGCGTTGTCCAGTAATCGGGCCGTTTCGACGGCGAGCCGCTCTCCGCTCATATCGTTCTGCATCAGTTCCGGCACCACTTGCTTTCCCGCGATCAGGTTCACCATAGAGTAAAACGGTATGTCCACGAGCAGTTTTCCGATCGCCCAGCTCGTGCCCGTAACCCGATAGAACGCCACCATCGGCGCCCCCAGAAGCGCCGCCTCCACGGTAACCGTTCCGCTGGCGGCCAGCGCCACGTCGCAGTGCGCCATCGCATCCCAAGCCTCACCTTCGATTGCGTGGATCGGGCTTCCCGCAAGCGGCTGCGCAAAAAAACCGGCGCCGCAAGTGGGCGAAGCCGGCAGCACAAAGTTCATCGGGCGGTCTCTGGCGAGGATTTCGGCGGCACGTGTCAGTTCCGGCAGATGACGGAGCGCTTCGCTTCGACGGCTGCCTGGCAGCATTGTTATCAGGGGACGACCTGGATCCAGATTGTGTTTCCGAAAAAAATCCTCACGTGACAGCGTCGGTCGTACCCGACCCGCCAGCGGATGGCCGATATAAGTCGCTGGAACCCTGTGCTCACGGAAGAATTTCTCCTCGAACGGAAAGATGCAGAGGAGCCGGTCCATGATCCGCCTCATCGTCTTTACGCGGCCTTTACGCCAGGCCCAGACCTGTGGCGCGACGAGATAAACGACCGGAATCCGGAGCCGTTTGAGCTTCCTGGCAACCCGAAAGTGGAAGTCCGGCGAATCGGTGAGAATTGCGAGATCCGGTTTCTCCCGGGCTGCGGTGCGGATCAGCTCTCGGAAGCGCCCCCAGATCCGCGGCAGATGCCCCACCACCTCAACGATTCCCACCACCGACAAATCCTCGGATCGAATCACCTCCCGCACCCCGGCCTGTCTCAGGTGCGGCCCGGCGCATCCGAAAAAATCGAACTCGGGATGGCGCCGCCCAAGTTCGCGAACCAGTTCGGCGGCATAGTAGTCCCCCGAAGCTTCTCCAGCGGATATCAGAATCGATCGAGGCGGGCTCGGCAACTTTTAGGGTAGCGTTGCCTCCGTCCAGGATGCCGGTCTCCGCAACTTGCTACAATCATTGCGAATTCGATCCATCGCCGACTTCAATCTGAACATGCCATCTGAAAACGGACGTCCCCGGAATACGGTCGACGAACTTAGTCGCCGCCTTCGCTCCGAAATGACGCCCCTCGACACCAAATTTTCCTACTTCCTCGCATTCCCGATGGCTGAAGAAGATCTGCGCCAGTATCTTCACGATCCCGTCGCCGCCTTGCCGGCAGCCGTTTCGGAACTCCTGCCGGCGGTGGGAATCGTGCTGGCGCCGTTTCTCGAGCGTGGACCCGCCCGCACCAGCATCTCAGTTGCTTACGAGAAGCCCGCCGAGCCAAAGTTGTTGTTTTCCACTCACGTCGAGAGTCCTGATTTCGCTACGCTCTTTTTCACGGTGAAAGAGGAGCAGGTTTCCGACTATCACTACTATCTGTACGACGAACTGGCGGCCCTGCTTTCGCCCCGCTTGCCCCAGCAGGTGCAGGACACTTTCCACGGCCTCCTCCGAGAGGAGCTGAGCAGTGAAGTTCACGGCGAGGTTGATGAGAAAAGCTGGCACCTGAAGCAGACGTTGCTGCGGCGTCCCATGGCGGCGCGGAAAGACGGGAAGCCTTTCCGGGAGTATGCGCGCCAATCGTTCGAAGATACGATGACGCTGTATTTGCACGGAATCTGCTGCGATATCGATGTCGAAACCGGTCCGCGCCAGTTGCCCAGCCGGCACTTACGGAAGCGTCTCGAAGCTCTGAAAACGCTGTTTCCCCCGCCGGAGGGGCATCCGGTCTTTCCCGAAGACGCGACTCATCATCGGCATAATCATTAATTCGGCAACAGCCGGCACACGATATCGAGCGCAGCCTGTTTGCCGCGGTCGCCGATCTCGCCCTCCGGGCCGGTGCAGGCGGGGCATCCGGCCTTGCATCCGCAGCCTTCGATCAGTTCGCGGGTCTGTCGCAGCAGGCGGTCGCTCAACCGGAACAGCGGTGCGCTAAGACCTGTACCGCCCGAATAGCTGTCATAGAGATAAAGGTTCGGCTCCCAGTCGACCAGTCCGCCCGAAATATCTTCGGTCAGCGCCACCCCCATATCCCGCGGATCGCACATCAGCAGAAGCGAAGCGATCGTTCGGAACGCGTTGCCCAAACCGGTGAATCCGTTCTGGCGCTCTGCCGGACTGTATTGCTCCATTGAGACCAGAAACGGGGCGGGGAAGTGCAGCCAGAAGGCTGTCGTGTGCATTTCCTGCTCCGGCATCGAAAGCTTGCCCGCGCCCACGTTCTCGTTCGTGTAGAACTTGATCTTCTTGAAACCCACAATCTGGCGATTCACACGAACCTCGCCATGCACGCTGTCAACACCCTGCCTGATGCCGCGGGTTTCGAACTCGCGCAACGGTTTTACTTGTGTGTAATCGATCGCGTCGGTGTAATAGTCGGTCTCAACGCGCTTCACGTATGCCTTGCGCTCCTTGTAATCGAACCGTTCCACGTGAAACTGCTTCGCCTCGTGAAGATAGATGGCCTTTTCGTGGAGCGTCGTCAGCGCGGCGGTGAATGAAACCTCGCCGATGATCTTCGACTCCCCCGTGATATCCACCACCACGAAGTTATCGCTCGATACCGACCTGAGACTGACCGCATCCGCCGGATAACTGTCGGACGTCCAGTGCCATGAATTTGCCGAGACGTGCAAAAGTCCGGACTCCGCGAGAAATGCGCACAGCTCCCCGATATCGTGCGGTCCGAACCGCTCATCACTTCGCATGGGCAGTTCGAATACTGCGCATTTAAGGTGGTTGAGCAAAATTTCGAGATTGTCCGCATTCACGTAAGCGTGTTCCGGCGAACGCTCGAACAGGTACTCGGGATGTTCGACTACGTATTGATCCACCGGCGCGCTCGAAGCGACCATCATCGCCAGCGACCCCGTATTCCGTCTACCCGCGCGCCCCGCCCGCTGCCACGTCGAAGCGATCGTCCCCGGATACCCCGCCATCACCACAGCATCGAGAGAACCCACGTCGATCCCGAGTTCGAGCGCATTCGTCGCCACCACGGCCCGGATGTCGCCCGAACGAAGCCGCTTCTCGATCTCCCGCCGCTCGCGCGGCAGATAGCCGCCCCGGTAACCCCGCACCGATTCAGTAGGCAAGCGGCCCTTATCGCAGGCGTCTTTCAAGTACGTGACGAGGATCTCGGTCGCAAGGCGGTTATTCGCGAATACGAGGGTTTGCTGGTGACAATCGAGCAGTTCCAGTGCAATCCGCCGCGTCTCCCCGATATAACTTCGCCGGATTCCAAGCTGCCGATTCACCACCGGCGGGTTGTAACAGATGAAAACCTTTTCGCCGGCGGGCGCGCCGTTGCGATCGATCAGCTCGAACACCGATTCCATCAGAGTTTCCGCCAGTTCTTTCGGATTCGCAATGGTGGCCGAACAGGCGATAAACTGCGGCTTCGATCCATAGAATTCGCAGATCCTTCTGAGCCGCCGCACGATGTTGGCCAGATGGCTGCCGTAAACGCCCCGATAATAGTGCAGTTCATCCACCACCACGTAGCGGAGATTCTCGAACAGCTTCGCCCATTTCGTGTGGTGCGGCAGGATGCCGGTATGCAGCATATCCGGATTCGTCAGCACGATATTCGCCCGCTGCCGGATCGCCCGCCGAGCATCCTGTGGCGTGTCGCCATCGTAAGTAAAAGCGCACAGATTCGACCCGAGTGCTTCGATCATGCCGTGCAACTCATCGAGTTGGTCTTCGGCAAGGGCCTTGGTCGGAAACAAGTACATCGCCCGCGCACCAGGCTCGGCGATCAGGTGGTTCGCGATCGGCAGGTTGTAACAAAGCGTCTTGCCGCTGGCGGTCGGAGTGACGATCACGGCATTGTCGCCCGCCGCAATTCGCCGAAACGCTTCGGCCTGATGCGAATAAGGTTTCTCGATCCCGCGCTGACGCAGAACCTCTCGCAGTTCCGGATTCAGGTCTTCGGGAAACTCCCCATATTCGGCATCCCGCGCGGGTGTGCGGCGGATCGCCCGAATCGGTCCATCCGGATCGTGTGCCAGTCGCTCGAACTTATCCACGATTTGAGCGGCATTCGCCGAGCGGGGCGCGAGCGGCAGTTCTGGAAACAGCAGTGATAAAGACTCCGACATTCGCCTTTTATTTGCCTTGGCTTTATCACGGTAACACAGGCTAGGTCCGATCGTACAAGCCCACAATTTCCTCGGTTACGTCGTCCAAAGCCACAACCACCGGGCTCGTTGACGCGCCCGCATCGAGAATCACCGAATACTCGTGGTCGCGCGCGCAAAGCAATCCGGTCATTCGCCGCTCGAGCTCCTGAAGGAATCGCCGCTGTTCCTGGGGGACATTCGCTCGATCATCTTCCCGATTTCGCTGGAGCGCTTTGGCCTTCTCCTCGATCGCCGAATCACTTCGGGTCCCTTCACCGATCGGCCTTCAGATCGGCCTCTCTCTTCGTTATCGACGCCACCTCAGGCGCCCCATTCCGCGGTCGCACGCGCCGCGGCCGCTTGCGCCTCTCTTGCGCTGACAATAGCTTCTTGCAGATGGATCGCTACGGTTTTTCAAAGCCAACCCCATCTGTCGTGTGCGTGAGTAACAGTGGCCACCGTCGGAACCGTTGAAATTCCTATGACGCGGTTATTCCAAATTGTCGGATCTGTAACAATCGTGACCGTCCCGCGCGCTACACCGAACTCCGCGTCAGGCCACTTGACGAACCCGCACTAAATCGGGGATTCTACAGACCGCATGGATACAACCGGGAGCGATTATGAATTTGTAATTCTTGGCAGCGGCGAAGGATCGAAATATTTGGCCTGGACGCTCGCCGCCGAAGGCAAACGCGTAGTCGTCATTGAACGGAAATATATTGGCGGCTCCTGCCCGAACATCGCCTGTCTTCCCAGCAAGAACGTCATTCACAGCGCGAAAGTCGCGCAACACGTCCGCGAGAGCGAAGAGTTCGGAGTTGTCACCGATTACTTCCACGTCGACATGCCGGCAGTCCGAGAACGTAAACGCCGGATGGTTCAGGGTCTGGTGGAAATACATCTGGCCAATTTCAAAAAGAGTGGAGCCGGGTTGATCATGGGATCCGCGAAGTTCGTTGGTCCCAAAAAGCTCGAGGTCTCACTCCCGGACGGAAAGACGCGAGTCATCCACGGCGACAAGGTGATTATCGGAACCGGCACACACGCCATCATTCCGGACCTTCCCGGACTTCGCGAATCGAACCCGATGACCCATATCGAGGCGCTCGAACTCGACCATGTCCCCGAACACCTGCTCGTCCTCGGCGGCGGTTACATCGGTCTCGAACTGGCGCAGGCCATGCGCCGCTTCGGCAGCCGCGTAACCGTAATTGAACGCAACGATCGCCTCGCGAGCCGCGAGGACGAAGACGTCTGCGAAGCCGTCCACCAGCTTTTTGAAGACGAGGGTATCGCCGTCCTCACGAACGCGGAATCGACCAGAGTCGAGGGGACCTCCGGCCAATCAGTGAAGCTTTACCTCACTCGAAATGGTTCTCCCGCTTCTATCGAAGCGACGGACATCCTGGTTGCCACTGGACGAACGCCCAACACGGAAGGCATCGGGCTCGATCTCGCCGGAATCGAGTTGACCCCCACCGGATACATCAAGGTCAACGAACGCCTTGAGACCACCGCACCCGACGTCTGGGCGATCGGCGAATGCGCCGGAAGTCCGCAATTCACCCACATCGCGTTCGACGATTTCCGTGTGATCCGCGATAACCTCGCAGGCGAAAATCACGTCACTACCGGCCGCCAGGTTCCCTATTGCCTCTTCACCGACCCCGAACTGGCGCGCGTCGGCCTGAATGAAAAAGAGGCCAAAGCGAAAGGCATTCCTTATCGGCTAGCCAAAATGCCGATGGCGGGCGTATTACGCACCCGCACCCTTTCCGAGACCCGCGGCTTCCTGAAGGCCCTGATCGACACCGAAAGCGACCGCATTCTGGGAATCACCGTCTTCGGAGTCAGCGCCGGAGAAATCATGGGAGCCGTGCAGATCGCCATGGTCGCCGGAATGCCGTATACCGCCCTGCGAAACGTCATCCTCACGCACCCCACGCTGCTCGAAGGCTTTTTAGGCCTCTTCTCGTCCGTACCTCCACGGGCATCGAAATAAACATGGGGAAATGAACATATGGATCTCCGCCCCTACCTCTCCGCAGATCGCGCCGCCTGTCTCGGCATATTCGAGTCGAACGCCCCCGAATACTTCGACCCAGCCGAGCGCATTGGCTTCGAAGCCTTCCTCGACAACCCCGACTGCCCGTACTTCGTGATGGAGCACGAAGTATCGGATAAAGCCGCGATTGTGGGTTGCGGTGGCTACGCGCTGGCGCAGCAAGACGGCCTTGCGAGTATGGTCTGGGGCATGATCCGGCGCGACTCGCACAAACTCGGTCTTGGGCGTTTCCTGCTCCTGTACCGCCTGCGTGAGATCGGGAAAGCAGGCGGTATCCAGATGGTTCGCCTGGATACATCGCAAAAAGCCGAGCCCTTTTTCCGCAAGCAGGGCTTCAAGGCCACCGGCGTGATTAAGGACAGCTACGGCCCTGGTCTCGACCGCGTCGAGATGATCATGAAGCTGACGGTTTGCCCGTAGGCGGCCGATTCACGAAACTGTCCACCGCATCGAACGATAAGTACGCAGCCCCGAACAGCCCCGCCTCATTGCCCAGTTCCGCTTTCTCAATCCGCGTCTTCGTAGCGCGGTAGGTAAACGACCGCCGCCGCGTCTCCTCCAGCATCGGAGGCGCAAAAAGATCCCACGCTGCCACAGGTCCGCCGGCTATCAGATACAGCGAATAGTTAAAGGTATTCACAAGCATTGCCAGCGCGATCCCAAGCGCCTCTCCCGCCGCGACGAAAATCGCACCAGCCTTTTCGTTCCCGCTCTTCGCCAGGTCGTAAACATCTTTCGCGCTCATACCATCGCCCAGTCCCAGCAACCTGGCCATCACCGTGATCGCCGTTGCCGACGCATGTTTCTCGAGGCACCCCCGATTCCCGCACCCGCACGGATTGCCATTCGGCACCACCGTGATATGCCCCAGTTCACCGGCCATCCCGACCGAACCCCGCATGATCTTGCCTCCCGAAATAATCCCGCCACCGACGCCGGTTCCAAGCGTAATCAACACCAGATCGTCAACCGCGCGACCCGCGCCGATCCATTTCTCACCAAGCGCCGCCGCGTTCGCGTCGTTCTCGAGAATCACCGGCGTACCCAGACGTTTGCTCAATTCATCGCGAATCGGGAAGTTCTCGAGCGAGGTGAGATTATTCGCATTCCGGATGACACCTTCTTCGATCGAGATGAACCCAGGCACTGCGACTCCGATTCCTGCCAATCCCGCCACCCCGTGCCGTTGACGCAGCGTCTCGATCGCGTCAACCATCTCGCGCACGATCGCCTCGCGACCCGCCGAATACCCACTCTTCCCCGCCACCTGGTCCAGCAGCTTCCCCGAGCGGTCGATCGCCGCTGCCCGCAGATTCGTTCCGCCCAGA
>Ga0206845_1073_pt2 | contig 32936 bp, 30 predicted proteins | sample Alteio_BWOrgCont_19_FD_152887 | JGI IMG/M metagenome (GOLD analysis project Ga0206845, IMG submission 152887) | Enriched cells from forest soil in Barre Woods Harvard Forest LTER site, Petersham, Massachusetts, United States -... | ecosystem: Environmental > Terrestrial > Soil > Temperate forest >...
GTTTCGAGCGTAGTGCGTTGGAACGAGCCGCGCGTATCCACCAGAACGCCGTCCACATCGAAAATGATCACAGAGGGATGAAATTTCATCGGCACAATGCGCTAAGAATTAAAACCCTTTCCAAGGGCGGAGATTTTTTCAGGAAGGCGAACCATCTGTTTCGGTGGAAGATTCCGATGGGTCGGAGTGGCCAGTTCCGGAGCCAGACTCATCGGAGTCTGCGCCGGCCTCGCTCTCGAGTGAGTCGGAAGACCAAGCCTCGCCCGGCTGTGGGGTGGACAATACCGTATCGCCGGTTTCTCTTGCAGCGGTAGCGCCTGCTGCGGCGGACTTAGTTTCAGCCGGCCGTTCAGCAGAAGCCTCCGGCGCCGGCCCAGCTGCGGACGATGCTGCGTTCAATGTTTCCAATCTCGCCGCAAAAGCTTCCGCCAACAAGTCGATGATTAATTTCGCTCCGCTGCCATCGGCGTCTTTCGCGGGATTGTAGGCGGTCACTTCTATCGCCGCTAAATGTTTCTGGCTAACGAACACCTTCAAGGCGTCGCGGACTTCTTCAAGCTGCAAGCCGCCGCTGCCGGGATAATTTGTGGCCGCGAAGTCCGCGATCACGTCTACGTCGAAGTGCAACACAAACTCGTAACCATTTCCGCGTATGCGGTCAACGGCAGTTTGCGCAGCTGCCGCGGCGCCCGTTCGCTTGATGTCCTTGGCGAAATAGCTTCGGATAGTTGATCGCTGCAATATTTCATCTTCGGGTGGATCCAGGCGTTCAATGCCAAATAGAGCAAGATCCGGCTCGCGCACCAGCGGAGGCTCGCCCCAAAATCGCACTAGCTCCGCAGCTCCGCGGCCGGTTAAATGCGAGACCACCATCCCATCCACACATCCGGAAGCAGTAGTTGCAGGCGTATTCAGGTCTGCGTCGCGATCCATGTAAATCATGCTAACGTGGCGAAAATAGCGCCGCACTCCAGCGACGGTGGCCAGTGCAATGGAACAATCTCCGCCTAAAATTACGGGAAGAGCGGCTGACTTCACCGCCATCTCCACGCGCGGCTTCAGCGTTTCGACCGCCGCAAGTATTCGAGGCAGGTTTCGTGCGCGAGGACTTTCGTCATCCGGTTCGAAATGGCGGGCGGGATCATCGCCCATGTCCGTTACCGTGTAACCGAGCGAGCTCAACCGTTGCGCTAATCCCGCGGTGCGCAGAGCGGCTGGCGCACCCTCATGGCCGAGCGACATTGCGGCTGCGCTAGTGGGCGCGCCGAGAAGAACAATCTTATTCACCTGGCGGACTATCTTAACCGCCACTCAGGAGCTCCTTGGGTTTGTCTGAGCTGCGGAAACCGGGTTACTGCGCAACCGGGTTCTGCCGCGCTGCTAGCTCAGGCGGTAAAGTGAAACGCACATCCTCGCGTATCAAATCGAGGTCGCGGTGATTGGTAAAACCAAAATTCGAAAGACGCTGGCTTACTTGTTCCACCAGAACTTCCGGAGCAGAAGCGCCGGCCGTGAGACCAAGCGTTTTCACGCCTTCCAGCCACGCAGCATCAATGTCGTTTGAATCTTCGATCAAACGAGCCGCAACACCTGCGCGTTTGGCGACTTCCACCAGGCGGTTTGAATTCGAACTATTGGCCGAGCCAACTACAAAAATCAATTCTACTTCGCGCGTCAGTGCTTCGACGGCTTCCTGGCGATTTTGCGTGGCGTAACAAATGTCGTCCGAAGCTGGTCCAACGATAGCGGGAAAACGCTGGCGCAAACGCGCGACTATTTCCTGCGTGTCGTAGAGCGACAGTGTGGTCTGGGTAAGGAAAGCGAGGCGATTTGGATCGTCCACTTCGAGCTGATCCACTTCCTCAACACTGCCTACCACCAAAGTTTGTTCCGGCGCTTCGCCCGAAGTACCGACAATTTCCTGGTGATCGCGGTGACCGATCAAAATCAACGTGCGGCCTTCGCGCGCAAACTTCAGGGCTTCCAAATGCACCTTTGTAACCAAGGGGCAAGTGGCGTCGATAACGCGCAACTGGCGTTCCTGCGCTTCCGTGCGAACGCGCGGAGGCACGCCGTGTGCGCTGAAAACCAGTACAGCGCCGACCGGAACTTCTTCGATCGATTCCACAAATATGGCGCCGCGGCGACGCAACTGGTCCACCACGTAGCGGTTGTGCACGATTTCGTGATGAACGTAAACTGGCCGGCCGTAGGCTTCGAGTGCCAGTTCAACGATATCGACAGCGCGGACTACGCCGGCGCAAAATCCACGTGGGCGCACACGCACCAGAGTCTTGGCCCCGTCGGTGGTGCCTTGAATATGAGTTAATGTCAATTCACTCTCCACAAAGAAGATATCTTACCCTGAACCGCCGCTTCCCTGCTAGTTCGTTCGTTGGCCGGGTTCCTGGCGGTGACGCGGCCGCTTAGCCGGAGGAAGTGCCAAGATGTCCAACCACTTCATAGAGTTGGGGGCGATATCGGTGCTGCTCAAAAAATCGCGGTAGTAACTGGCGGTGGCCGGGGGATCGGTCGGGACAAGGCGAAGATTATTTTAAAGCGGATAGCGGATAGCGAACAGCTCTTTAAGCAGATGTTAAATGGGGCCCTGCAGGGGCGGCCGCAGACGGCAGAGGAAATCGCGTCTGCGGCTCTCTTTCTTGTTTCGGATCAATCCAGCGCGATTACTGGGCAGACTCTGAACGCGGATCGCGGAATGGTTTTCTGCTGAGTTCTTCCATCATATTGTAACCGCGGCGCGCGGATCGCGCGAACAATCGAATTCCGGCTTCCGCCACGTCCAAGCCTCGCTCGCCGATAGCTCCCAACATATAAGCAGTGCTGCCAAGGATCAGCAGCACTCCAAAGATAACGCCGAACAGCAATTCAGCGGCGAAGAGTTCACGAACGAAATAAATTTGAAAAAAGAAAAATATCGCCAGTCCGAATACCAATCCCTTGCGCAGTTTCGCCTTTGCCGTGATGCCAGCCAATAATGCTTGTGATCGTCCCAGGACCGATGTCATGTGCCCTCTCTTGCAGCAATGCCTGTAGAAGCAAGCAGGAGGCCATTCGCAATGCGTGTAAGTGGCTAAGAATGCATAAAGGACAGGTCCTGCGAGGGGAAATAACGGGAAAAGAGAAAACGGTTTCCGCAAAGAGAACAGTTGTGCCTGAACGACCTCCAGCCGAATTTTGTTGCCTGTTTTCGGCTACAGCTTTTTCAGCTTGCGTTTTGTTTCGCCCAGGCGAAAGCAATTTCGGAAATGTTATCGCCCCTCGAAGGGGTAACGATCCTGAGCCAGCACGGCATTCGCAACCGTTTTTCTTAGAGCGATCGTATCGATAGCGGCGTGCTTCGCGAAGCGGCGCAGCACTGCAAGTTGCGTGATCAATGTATCGCCTTCGGCTGTGGCTGCCAGCGCAGTACGCGCCTCTTTTTCGATGCGGTCCATCGCGTCGTAAATAAACGCCCGCGCGGCGTCACACATCACGTTCGTCGCATCACCCCGTTTCGCGAAAGCCTTTTGCGCCCGGCGAAGCGAAGACTCCATGGCGTAAACATCCATCGCGATGTTTGCCAAAGCCGCCACAATTTCCTGATGCTCCGCAAGCTGTTCCCGGAACCTTTGTACCGCGGTGCCCGCGGCCAGCAGAAAAATCTTCTTGGCCTGCGCGAGCGAGCGTTCTTCTTCAGCAAAAGGCCCTGACTCCGGCTCTTCAAATGAAGGGCCAGCCAAAACGTCGTCAGCCAGCTTCATCGCCGCGGGAATCAGCGGCAAAATTCCGGCCATCGCGCGTTTCATGAGCATTTGAATGATGAGCATGCGATTGATTTCGTTGGTGCCTTCAAAGATGCGGTTCACGCGGCTGTCGCGGTAAGCGCGGGCTACCGGATAGTCCTCGTGAAATCCGTAGCCGCCGAAGATTTGCACGCCTTCATCCACGCAGAAATCCACCGTCTCGCTGCCGATCACCTTGCTGATCGAACTTTCAATGGCGTACTCCTCCAGGACCTGCATGGCTTGTTGCGTCTTGTCCGTTCCTGGCTTCGGATTTTCCACTGCCGCATCGATCATTCCGGCAGAACGGTAAATCATGGACTCCACGGCATAAATCCGAATGGCCATTTCACCGAGCTTTGCCTTGATCAGCCCGAAATCGCAAATCGGCTTGCCAAACGCAGTCCGCTCTTTGGAGTATTTTGAAGACGCCTCCAACACCTTCTTCGATCCCCCTAAACAGTAGGCGCCGAGCGAAAAACGCCCCACGTTCAAAGTGTTAAAGGCCACGATGTGGCCGCGTCCGGCTTCGTGCAGAAGATTTTCTTTTGGTACCGGCGCGTTCTCAAAAAATATCGGGACGGTAGAACTTCCGCGAATTCCCATTTTTTTTTCTTCGGCTCCAACCGAGAATCCGGGAGTGTTGCGATCAACGATAAAGCACGAAAACTTCTCACCGTCGATTTTCGCGAACACGATGTAAATGTCGGCGAAACCGCCATTGGTGATCCACATTTTCTGCCCATTCAGAATCCAATTCTTGCCATCGGGAGAGAGCACGGCGCGCGTGCGCGCGGCCAACGCGTCCGATCCTGCTTGCGGCTCGGAGAGGCAGTAGCAGGAAAGCAGCTCGCCGGTCGCGATTTTCGGCAAGTATTTCTGCTTTTGCGCTTCAGTGCCGAAATAAACGATCGGAATCGTTCCAATCCCCGCGTGGCCGCCGTGCGAAACAGCAAAAGATGCATAAGCGGAAAGTTTTTCTGCTAGAACCGTGGCGGAAACTTTGTCAAGACCAGAGCCGCCGTAGGCTTCGGGTATAGCGCCGCCAAGAAGTCCGATTTCGCCGGCCTTCTTGAGCATCTGCGCCATTAATCCCTCTTTGTGCATTTCAAGGGCGGGGATTTCAGGCGTGATTTCGTTTTGGACAAATTCCTCGGCCGTTTGGCCGATCAGGCGTTGGTCGTCCGACAAGTCAGCGGGGGTAAAGATCTCTTCGGGCCGGCTGGACGTAATCAAAAAGGCTCCGCCTCGATTCAAAGCCACCGAAACCGGTGTGGTTGCCACGATGAGCCTCCCTTAAGACCAGGTGATAAACCGAGTTTACGACATATCTGCCACCACATTAAGTCTATAATTCGAGGCGCGACAGCCCGCACGATGTGCATTTCATGTAGCTGCATCACTCCGTCATTCTATTTCTGAATCGAGGAGAAGCGTATGAACAGAGTAACGAAGATCGTGACAATCGCGGTATTTGCATCGGCACTCGTTATCGTGGCCGGCGCGCAGGAATCTTCGGAACAAAAGAAGCCCGCAACACAGGAAATGAAGGCGCCCAAGCCTGGCCCGGAGATGGAGCGCCTCAAGTTTTTGCTCGGACGTTGGAATTTGGATAGCGAGTACGAAAAAACTCCTATGATTCCGGAAGGAGGAAAGTCCACGGGCTGGTACGAAGCGCGTCTCGGTCCCGGAGGCTTTTCCGTCATCGCAGATTTTGAAGAGAACGGCCCGATGGGACCGGAAATCGGGCATGAAGTAATTTCCTGGGATCCTAAACAAGACGCTTACACGGTTGTCACAGTTGGAAATGCTTTTCCGGGAGCGGTCATCGGCAAGTCCCGCTGGGTAGGTGACAAGCTCGTCACGGAGCACGACTTCACCGAGGGCGGAACCACCATGCATCTGCGCAGCGAGTATTCCGATATCAAGGAGCACTCGACGCGCATCGAGGAGTTCGTACAGGTAGGCGACAGCCCGGCCCAATTATTGTATAAATCGTACGCGGTAAAAAAATAACTTTGCCATTTGCTTAGGCAACGCGCTCGAAAATCCCTGCTGCGCCCATGCCGCCGCCAACACACATGGTAACCAGACCGTAGCGCGCATTTCGCCTCTCGAGTTCGCGCAAAATCGTGGCAGTGAGTTTGGCCCCGGTGCAGCCGAGTGGATGCCCCAGAGCGATAGCGCCGCCATTCACATTTACGCGCGCGGGATCTAAACCCGCCAGTTTGATTACTGCCAACGACTGCGCAGCGAACGCTTCGTTCAATTCGATTACATCGATTTGTTCCAGACTCAATCCCGCGATCTTCAGCGCTTTCGGAATAGCATATACGGGCCCCACACCCATTTCCTCCGGCAGGCAGCCCGCCGTGGCGAATGCGATGAAGTGTGCGAGAGGCTTCAATCCCAGCGCTCGTGCACGCTCTGCGCTCATGACTACCGCCGTTGCAGCGCCGTCGCTCATCTGCGAACTATTCCCCGCGGTCACCACGCCGTGCGCGTGAAACGCAGGCTTCAGTTTGCCGAGAACTTCGACCGAAGTATCCGAGCGGGGGCCCTCATCCGTGTCAAACGTAATCTTCACCGCTTTGGGCTTGGCTCCATTCGATGCGCCGTTTTCGAAGGCCACGTAATTTACTTCTACGGGCACTGTTTCGTCCTTAAATTTTCCAGCGGAGATGGCGGCGAGCGCCTTCTGATGGCTCGCAAATGAAAATTCGTCCGCTTGCTCCCGGGTAATTCCGTATTTCTTGGAAAGATTTTCCGCCGTGAGCCCCATGCCGAGATAGGCGTCCGGATATGAATCCATCAGCGAAGGATTCGGCGAAATTTTGTTACCGCCCATCGGTACCATGCTCATCGATTCCGTGCCACCCGCAATGGCAACGTCTCCCTGTCCGGACATAATTCTTTCCGCAGCGAGAGCGATTGCTTGAAGTCCGGAGGAACAAAAACGATTGATGGTCATGGCAGAAACTTCGACCGGCAAACCGGCGCGCAACGAAGCGATCCGCGCCACGTTCATTCCCTGTTCAGCCTCCGGCATGGCGCAACCAAGAATCACATCTTCAATTTCTTTGGGATCCAGCCCAGGAACGCGCGCAATCGCTTCTTTGACAACGAGCGCGGCCAAGTCGTCGGGGCGGGTGGTGCGCAGCGTTCCTTTGGGGGCCTTGCCCACCGGCGTACGCACTGCACTTACAACTACAGCTTCACGCATCGATCACCTCAATCTATCCACTCATATCGGATTGTATATTGGATGCCTAAGCGAAAAAAAAGAATCAACGCGGAAGGACCGCGCTGTTCCGTTCATCGAAGTAGTTTCGAATAGATATAGAAATCGAAATTAACGGCGGAATTTTATAGTTACGAATATTTGAGCTTCTATCGGCTGCCCATTGAGTTTGGATGGCTCGTACTTCCATCGTCCGAGAGCGTCGATGGCAGCCTGGCGAAGTGCAGTAGGACCTGAAACTACGTTCATGTGAGCCACGCGACCGTTCTTGTCAATCGTCGCTTTGATCACGACGTCACCCTGCGTATTAGATTGCTTGGCAAGAGCAGGATAGATTGGGAGCGTGGATGCCAGCAATCTGGGCTCCTTCACTTGACCGCCAACTGTTACCGGACCGTCCGGCCTGATTTCAGGCGCGGGTGGCAATGCAATATCCGACGAGCCGATGCCAGAGAGCGCGCTGTTTGAGGCAGATGCTGGAGCCACCGCGTCCAAAGCCGGAGCGGCATCGCGCTCTGTAGCGGCGCGTTGCGAACTCACCGGATGCGCATTCAATGTCGCGCTCATCATGTCAGACGTTACTCGAGGCTCGTTCTGTTTCGCGGGTGCAGCAGCATGGTTGCCGGCAACCTGTGCGTCATGCGTTTGAACTGGGACGTTTCCGTTGACTACAACAGAAGGCTTCAGATTTGATGCCGCGCCACCACCCGAATTACCGTTTGGTGCCGAACCCGGGTTAGTCGAAGAAGGCTGGGCCGTATTTGCGGTGACTGCTTCAACCGGCTGTACTGACACCGGTACATTTGCGGATTTGGAACCGCCGCCCGAAGAACCGCCTCGGAAATATAATGCGCCGCCGATGACCGCCGCAAAAAGTACGGTGATACACGCAGCTATCAAAATCCAGTTCGTGCCTGACGACGGCTTGTTGCCGACGGCGTCATTTTCCAGTGAAGACAAAACGGGTTCAGCAATGGAAGATTCCGCCCGGATTGTGCCCAGCGTCGCGCCGCCTGAAAGGCTTCCAAACGTGCTGCGCGCGACAGTCGAGGAAGAGGCTGCGGCCACTGGCGCGGGTTCCGTTAACGAATCGGATGCCGAAGACGAAGCGCCAGCCTCCGCGGGCAAAGCTTCCAGCGGGGTTTGCGCGGGAGGAGCAGGCGGAAACTCAAGCGCACTGCTTACATTCGACTTCGTCGGGGGCGCCGGTTTTTTCACCACGTCGATGCGCGGTGTGATCGGCGAAGCCGGCTTACTTGAGATGACGGACGCCGCCGGTTGCACTTCTTCCTGTGAACCAATCGAAACGAACGGAGCTTCCGGTTTAGCGGGCGGGTTCACTGGCAGTACAGCAGACGGCGGTTTTGGCGCAGGAGAGAATGAACTTGGTTCAGCCGGTTTGGCGGCCACGGGCTCCGGCGCAGCTGCCGGCGCCCAGGAAATCTCCGATGCGGAAGCATCCGGTGTTTTCTTGATTGCCGGCGGCGCATTCTCCGCCGCTATCGGTTGCGCGGGTTTGTTTGCCGGGGCCGACCCGTCTGACGGAAAATAAACGTTCCAATATCCTGGTTGTTTGTGTGTGAATTCAACTTCCACGTATCCCTGCAAATTAGAAAATGTGCGAACCTTCACCACGCGGCAGATCGCGTCCTGCCGCGACTTCAAATTGGTGACCACCAGCATTTGGCCCACGTTGACTGCGGTGGACATTCGTATTACCGCGCCCTGCGGAAATACGATCATCGTGCTGGTTTGTTCTTCGAAGGGTTCGGTGTGCGGCGTAATTTCGCGCACGACTTCCGTAACGCGCGAACCGTGAACCTTCACGGGAACTTCCATCGAAACAGCATCAGCGCGCGAATGTCCGGCCTGCTCTGTCTTCGCCGCAGTGCCGCTTTTCAATCTGTTCGCATCAGCCGTGGAATTTGCGACTTCCGTTGTGTCCTTCGTTAGTGGCGCCATGGTCGTAGCGGTGTTAGGCCGTCTCCCCCAAGAGAGTAAATCCTCAGTCTATATATGCATTTTTGGAGGTCGTACCATAGGCGGCAATGGGACTTTGGTACTAGTGGTGAACCTTTTAGACACGTTTAGACTGAACTGGAGCCTCGGACTCTAGCGAGCGGGTGCGGGTCTTTTTCGAAACTGTTCGTAAAGTTCTTTGTGCTTGTTGTCCGTGCTGGTGAGCCGGCCTTTGATGAAGAGGTAGCGGACTTCAGTTTCCATTTCGAGCGGGTCTCCGGTTGTAACGATCAGGTTCGCCAATTTTCCTTGTTCGATGGTCCCCAACTGATCGGCCAGTCCGAATATTTGCGCGGCATTTAGCATTACGGCCCTCAAAGCTTCGTCATGGGACAAACCGTACCCAACTGCTGTTCCGGCATATTGCGGGAGCCGGCGCGAAAAAGACGTGCCAAAACTCGAAAACGCAAACGGAATTCCGGCGGCGTTCAATTCGGCCGGCTGGGTCATAGGCTTGTCGTAAGGAGTGTCCTCTTGTTCGGGAAGACGTTCAGTAGGTCCGAGTATGACCGCGATCTTTTTCTCTTTTAGAAGATCCTTCACTTTCCAACTCTCGGCGCCCGAGGCCAGGATCATCTTAAGATTTTGTTTTGTACAGAAATCGACTGCATTGCGAATGTCCCGCGCGTCGTCAGCGACAACAAGAAGCGGAAGTTTTCCCTGGACCACCGGCACCAGCGATTCAAGTTTCAAATCGCGCACAAAAAGTTCCGGCGAGCCTTTTTCTTTAGCTTGCGCATAGTGGCGCGCGCGGGTAATCCAATCGCTCAGTTCGTTGATGGACTTGTCGTATTCTTTTTTAGCATCTGCATATGGCTTTTCTTTAATACTGAACGTCGAAAAATCGAACGAGCTCGTCTGTATCGAGGGCCAGTTCAGGACCATCGCAACCGAACGGCTAATTTGCATCTCTTCCATGGTCCAGCCCGCCAAGTTGAATGCGGAGGCTTGCCCGGTAATGATTCCGCTACTCTGCGAATCGAAGCCTCCAATCCCTGGCGCCGCGATCACTTCGGTTATTCCGTTCGCGCGCGTGACCGGAATGTGTGCGCTTGCCGGATTCACCGCAGTGGCCACCACAAGTTCCGGATTGAAGTCGCCCAGCTCACTGGTATCCACAGTCGCTCCAACTGCGCCAACTTCGTTTAATCCAATCTGAGTGATGGGATCGAACATCCCGGGATAAACTTCGAGCCCCGCCGCATCGATCACTTGCGCATCTTCGGGAATCGCGGCATTAGCTCCCACTGCCGTGATCTTTCCATCGCGAATCACCACTACGCCTTTTTCGATCGGCGGCCCCGCTAACGTGTAAATCTTTGCATCCTTAATAACGTAAGCGTTTGTGGAAGGCTGCGACCATAGAGGAAACGCCAGCGACAGAACCAGGCAAACTGCGATCATTTGAACACCGGGGTAGCGCCTGCGAGTAGATTTTCTCATTGCGCACCTCCTGCACTTGCCGCCGCGCTATCTTGATCAGTCGTAGGCCGCTTCTTTTTCTGATCGGACTTTTTCTCCGGCTTGGCTTCCTTTTTGTCGTCGGCTTTCTTTTCCTCCGATGCTTTCTTTTCTTTCGCCAGCAAGTCTTGCTTCTCTTTTTCCAGCGCCGGACGCCCGTCGATATCTCGCTGCCGGTCAAAATATACCTGGCCGTCGATCAATGTTTTTTGTACCACCGCGTACACGCTTAGCGGATCGCGATTGAAAATAGCCAGATCCGCGTCTTTGCCTACATCGATGGAGCCCACTCGGCTGTCGATACCCAGTTGGATCGCGGGATTCAGCGTGATCAGTTTCAGCGCGTCATTCGCGGACAGGCCGCCGTACTTTATGCTCTTGGCCGCTTCCTGATTCAAGTGGCGCGCCTCTTCGGCATCATCCGAGTTGACGGAAACAACCACACCGCGTTCGGTCATCAGCGCCGCATTGTAAGGAATCGCGTCGAACGCTTCCATTTTGTAGGCCCACCAATCGGAAAAGGTGGAACCACCCGCTCCGGACGCGGCAATTTCGTCGGCGATCTTGTATCCCTCCAGCACGTGTTGAAAGGTCCGAATCTTGAAACCGAACTCATTCGCCACACGGATGAGCATCAGAATTTCGTCAGCGCGGTAGCAGTGCGCGTGAACGTAGCGCTTCCCTTCAAGTACTTCCACCAGCGGCTCGAGCTTCTCATCACGCCGCGGCGGCATCAGGTTTTGTTCGCCAGCCGCCTTTTTCCGGTTGTAGTCCTCCCATTGTTTTTTGTATTCACGAGCTTGGATGAAAGCCTCGCGGATGGTTTCTTCCACGCCCAAACGCGTCGCCGGATAGCGAGGCTCCACTCCAGGCGGCGGGGTGAAATTCGAACGCTTCGGATTTTCACCCAGGGCGAACTTAATCCCCGGCAGAGCTCCCTGAAACGGCAAATCGCTTGCCTGTTTGCCCCAGCGTAGCTTGATGACAATCGTTTGGCCGCCAATTGCGTTCGCGCTTCCGTGAAGAACGTTTGCAACGGTAACCCCGCCTGCCAGGTCGTCATAAATACTTATGTCGTCGGGATTCAAAACGTCCGCGATATTCGCCATCGAGGAAACTGAAACGCTGCCTTCATTCACGCTGCCGTCAACCGCAATGTGCGAGTGACAATCGATAATTCCGGGCATCACGTATTGCCCCTTCGCGTCAATCACAGTCGCGCCTTCCGGAGCTTTCACGTCCGTGCCAACCGCGGCAATCTTTCCATCCCGGATCAGGATGGAACCGTGCTCGATGTTTCCGTGCGTGATGGTGAGCAGCGTGGCGTTCTCGATCAGAATCGTGCCGTTAGCCTGCCCGCTGGAAACCTGCGAACCAGCGACCTGCGCAGGGGCACAAACCGGAGTCACCGTCGCGAGCAGCGCTAGTGCAGTCAGCACCCGAAGTTTCATCGGCCGACCTCCGCGCTGGAAGCCTCGCGTTTTCCCGAAGAACTGGAGTCGTCGTCTTTTTTGCCTTCGCCCGGCTTTTCGGCGGGAGCTTCCTCGCGGATTTCAAACCAGCGCCCATCAACAAACACATGTTTCACTTTTGTTTTCTCGTTGAAAAGATCGCCGTCGGTCACCATCAAATTGGCAATTTTCCCCGGCGCTATACTTCCCATGCGGTCGTCCACTCCCAGTATCGCAGCAGCGTCCACAGTAAATGCGCGCAAAGCCAAATCCGCAGTGAGTCCGGCATCGATCGCTTTTTTGGCGTTCTTGAAAATGTCTTTCGGCCCGTGAAGCCCGCCGGAGTAGAACGCGAATTTCACGCCCGCTTTCGCCAGCGCAGACGGCGATGAAGGCGCACGATCGCGAAACCTCAGTTCGCGCAGCGTCTGCTCGGCATCGGGATCAGCGTCCTTTTCACGTTCGGGCCATTTCAAATTCACCAGCACAGGGACTTTTTTGGCCGCGATCGCGGACGCAACTTCGTATCCTTGCTGGCCTCCGAAAAGCACTGCATTGATCTTCCATTCGTCCGCGAGTTTCAATCCCCGCAAGATTTGCACGGCGTTGTTCGCAGGCAGCAAAACGATTTCTTTGTCGCGCAGGGTGCCTGCGATCGCTCGCTCGGTGCGGTCGTACGGCAGGCGCTCAAACTTAGTGACGTTCCCTTGATACACCGGGTCCGCCTGCGCGAACCAATTGGAATCGTCAAAGACCTGCCGAACGTATGCAATCGAACCCATCAACGAATCCGGAAATCCCCAGAAACCGCCAACGGGTTTAAGCGAAATCGGCAACGTCGCCACGGCTTTCACAACATAATCGCCGGTGCGATCCCCAGCCAGATCGATCACGGTCGCCTGCCCAGGAAAAATTCCACCGTCGGGAATGGTCAGAACAGTCGTAAATCCCGCGTTACGCCAGGATTCGATCCTCTTGTCGTCTGTTTTTAGTTCGTCGGCTGCCACGCGCCAAGGGGACGTTCCGGGCCGGTCTTCTGGGCCTTTTGCAATTTCTCCGGATGGTGCGGCCCGCCTTCTTCCACGTCCTGTCGCGCTACTGTCCGCGCCCTCTTCCTTGGGCAAACCCAGGTCCGTGCCGGCATCGATGAGGCCTGGATAAACCGTCAATCCTTTGCCTTCGATCACCCAAGCTTCCGGAGGAACCGTGATGTTCGCGCCAACTGCTTGAATCAATCCTTTTGCGATGACAACTGTTCCGCTATCTATCACCGCGCCCGTTCCGGTGACGATGCGCGCATTCACGACCGCAAAATATCGTGGCTCGCCCCCAGCGCCACGCGCCGCGTACGATGAGCCGATCAGCACCGCAACGCATAGACCGGCGCAAACGAGAGACAAATTTAGAAATTTAAATCGGTTTGCCACACTGCACCTCACCGGCAACCATTGCTACCTCGACTAATATTGCGCGCTGGAAGAAAGCGACTGATGCTAATGGCAAGCGAAGGCAAAATCAAGAAAACTCGCACTCAGATTCGCCAGTATGACCAGAAATTCCGGCGCAAGAACACAATGCCGAAGGTAGTCCGATGAAGCACCGCCCGGTGCAGAAGTTTTTTGCCGAGCCAGTACTCGTTGCAAGCTCCTAGAATTGTGAAGCCAGCATCCCGGTCATCACTCGATTGCTGTCCATTTCCACAAGAAGAGCGGTGTTCTCGTCGATAACGTAATACGATAGCGTGTTCGTTTCAAATTTATTTGCCAGAGTTAACGGATTCCCGCGGCCGTTTATTCCGACAGTCGTGATCGTGCTGGCAGATGTAAGCGGCTCGCCGGAAACTAAATTCCCGCTGTTGGTGACGTCATTGATATCCACGGTTCCCGTGAGCGCACCGGAGTTTCCCGTGGTGATCTGGCCGTCGATATCCTGCCCCCCGTTTCCTCCGCTGAGCGCCACTCCGGCTAAATTCAGAGCGAAGCTTCCTTGCGGCCCGCTGGCTCCGGTTTGCGTGAAGGCGACTCCATTTCCGACTGCCATTTTCGAATCGATCTCCAGCAGTACCGCAGCCGTGGATGGCAATCCGTCTGGAGGCGTGTAATTGAACAGATATGCCGCAAATTGAAAAGAAGTGCTCGCGGAGATACTCATTGCCAGATTAATTCGGCCCGTGCTTGCATCCAATGATGGCGATGCCGATGTGATATTTGTCCCGCCAGTCGGAGGACTGGTGAGCGTGCCGTTATCATTGAGATCCAAAACGCCGGTTCCTGAGGTGGCAAAAGCGCCGCCCATTCCGAAAGAATTTCCGCCGTTGTCGAGGCCGGCTACCACAAACACTTGCGTGCCCGCCATGTTCGCACTGATCGGCGGCGCGCTGTAGAAGTCTCCGCTAAGAGTTGCAGTCGAATCCGCTTCCACCACTTTTAAGTGCGTAGCATCGACAACGTAATAAACGAAGTTCAGCGTGCCGGTAATTCCGGTGGTGGCACCCAAGACCGTGTCAAACGATGGGCAATTCAACGTGAGAGTTCCGCGTCCCGTTGCGAGATCGGGTGTAGTGAAGCCGCCCTGAAGCTCCATATCGGTGACATTAGTGGGCGAGGTCGAAGCGCCACTGTCGTTCAAATCCAAAATGCCGCTCCCCAAAGGAAATGTCTGGTTGCCGTTAGCGAAAACTCTTCCCGCGACCCCGGTGGCATGATGCTTGGTGTCAAAGCCTGACAGCCCGAATGCGTAGTTGCCCAGGGCGAACGCTGCGCTGAACTGCCCGGTATCCTGCTGATCGATCGTTCCGCTGGCGGATGCATTTTTGTCGAACTCAATCATCAAAGCATGCTGGTTTGATGCGAGCACGAATTGCCAAACGACTCCGCTACCGAGCCCTGTCGTAATCATCGCTGTAGTGCGACCATCCGGACCGACCGTATATGTGCTGGCTTGAATGGGCGTGTTCATTGGCGCACTGAAACTGCCGCCGATGACGTCTTCCGTTCCTCCCGTAATGTTTCCGTTTCCATCGGCCATAAAGCTTCCAACCACCGAAAAGAAGCCCGACCCATCGTGGCCGCTGTAAGCGATGGCATAAGGCTGCTGATTTGCGGTATTTGCAAATGAATTCAAGCTGGCGTTCGAGAATAAGATCGTCGCCGTTGCAGATCCATTGTTTCCACCGGACGCTGCAATAATTGTGACGGAGCCTGATCGCGGAGGACTCAGCGGAGCAGTGTAGAGTCCACAACTGGCGGCACCATTTGTGATCATCCCAGGGCTAGAAGTTCCAGCGGCAACCACTGACCAAGTTGTCGATGCGCAACTAGTAGCGCTGGTAAATTGTTGCGTGGCGCCGGCGGGAACGGCAATCGCCCCAGGACTCACGGCAACCGGCTGAGTCGCCACAACATTAATTGTGATCGGCGGACTCGCGTTCGAACCGGATACAGCCTGGATGGTATCGGTCTCCTCGGACCCTGGTGCCGTAAATAATCCGCTGCTTGAAATCGTGCCAGTGCCGCTCAATACGTTCCAAGTGGGGGAGACAACTGTCGCGCCCGTATACGCCGTAAATTGCGCGGTAGAATTTTCAGAAATATTGGCCGATCCGGGATACACCGTGATTCCGCCGACAACCGGCGGTTTTGTTCCACCCCCGCCGCTACCGGAGCCGCACGCGGAAAGCAGCAGGACCGCCATGATATTGGCGGCCAGAACAGCCGTGAGTCCGAACTTCTTGCGCATTGCAAACTTCCTCATCGTTTCTCCTCAATCCTTATATCTATTGCGGTTCTTGCCGCAGAAAGGTTCGGGTGGGTGCAAGATTCCGTTTTGAATTCCAAGTCTTGTCCTGGCGTTAGATTCCTACCGGGACGCACAGGTTTCCCGTCAGTTTTGACAAAATGGGAAGTTGCGCGATTTTTTCCGGCAATCTGTTTCGCTCAATTCCGCAGCGGTTTGCCCGTTTTCAAAGTATGGGCCACGCGTTCCTGAGTCTTGCGCTGCCCACACAGGCTGACAAACGCTTCACGCTCGAGGTCGAGAATATATTGTTCGGAAACAGTCTGAGGCGCCGTGATTCCGCCTCCGGCCAAAATAAACGCAAGTTTCCGCGCGACCACCCCATCGTGTTCGCTGGCGTACTCTCCCCGGACGAGCATGTGGATCGCCAGCTTCGCAGCGGCAAGAAATTCTTCGCCGAGCACACGGATTTGGGCGGGCGCCGGAGGATGGTACCCAGCGCGCACCATGGCTAACGCAGTTTGCTTTGCGTCCGCCACTTGCCGGTCGCGATTCATAGCTATCAAATCTGATGGCCGGAGAAAACCCAGTGACCGTGCTTCTTCCGCGCTGGTGGATACCTTCGCCATCGCAATCGTTTCGAACACGGGCTTGAGCGCGTGGAACAAATCCAGATTTTCGCCGCCCGTCGAATGCTCGTTCGCTCGAATCAGCATCTCCTTCGTTCCGCCACCGCCCGGGATGAGACCAACGCCGGCTTCAACGAGCCCGATATACGACTCAGCAGCTGCGTGAATCCGCGCGCCATGCAAACTGATCTCGCATCCTCCGCCTAAAGCCATCCCTTGGGGCGCGACAACCACTGGCCGAGGCGCATACTTAATGGCCATGTTCACGCGCTGGAATTGGCGGACGGCCATGTGAATGTCGTCCCATTCCTGCTCTTGCGCGCTGATCAGGAGCAACATCAGGTTCGCGCCAACCGAAAAGTTCGGCGCCTGGTTCGCAATCACCATCGCATCGAATTCAGACTCGAGGCGGCCGATGCCCGCGTGAATCATCGCCACGATGTCTCCGCCAATCGAATTCATCTTCGAGTGGAACTCGCAGCAGACCACGCCGTCGCCGAGATCGATCAGGCTAGCTCCCGAATTGCTCTGCACCACCGGCGTTCGCTCTTTGAGCGACTTCAAAATAATAATTCCCGACGGTTCTTCCACCGGCTTTAGCGAGGACGTCGCCAGATCGAAATAAAGCGTGCTTCCCTTCTCTGTTTCGTAGAAAGCCTTTCTCGGAGAATTGAGAGCTTTGGCAACCAGCGGCGGCATTTCCTCGCCTTCGCGCTCCAGCGCTTTCGCCATTTGCTCCACGCCAATCGCATTCCACATTTCGAACGGCCCAAGCTCCCAACCAAACCCCCAACGCATCGCGCGATCAACATCCACGATGCTGTTTGCGATTTCCGGCACGCGCCGCGCCGCATACAAGCACGTCTCGCTCAACCCGTTCCATAGAAACTGATTGGCCTTGTCGCCGGTTTTGCCTTCCAGCGCCGGACCCACCAGCGCGCGCAATCGCTCGCGTGTGCTTTCGATTCCCTTCCCGGCTTCGATGGAACCGAACTTCGCTTTTTGGCGGGGCCGGTATTCCATTTTGTGCCAGTCCAGAGTGAGAATTTCCGATTCACCGCCTTTTTTCACGCGCTTATAAAAACCGCTACCGGTCTTTTCACCCAGCCAGCCGCGCTCCAGCATGTCTTCCACAAGTTTGGGCACTCGATACATCTCGCGCGATTCGTCATCGGGAATATTTTCATAAATATTCCGGACCACATGAACGAGTACGTCCAGTCCCACCAAATCCGCCGTTCGAAATGTCGCCGATTTTGGCCAACCCACGGCGGGCCCGGTGCACGCGTCCACTTCCTCCACGGTCATGTCGAGCGCTTGCATCTGTCGTAGCGCGTTGAGCATGGAGAAAGTCCCGATGCGGTTGGCGATAAAATTTGGCGTATCTTTCGCAACCACCACGCCCTTTCCCAACCGCAGATCGCAAATCTCATCCAGCGATCGCAAAACCTCGGACTTCGTCTTCGGCCCTGGAATCAGCTCCACCAGTTTCATGTACCGCGGCGGATTAAAAAAATGTGTCCCGGCCCAATGTTGTTGGAAATCTTCCGAGCGGCCTTCGGCGATTAGTTTGATAGGTAGGCCTGAAGTATTCGATGAAACGATCGTTCCCAGCTTGCGAACTTGCTCAATGCGCGAGAAAAGGTTCCGCTTGATTTCAAGGTCTTCCGCTACGGCTTCAATAATCCAATCCACTTCGCCGCACCACGCCAGGTTGTCTTCGAAATTTCCCGGCGTAACCAGCCGCGCCGTTTCAGGTGTGAAAAATGCCGCAGGACGCGATTTCTTCGCCGCTTCCAGTCCCGCGAGAACAATCCGATTTCGCACCGCAGGCGATTCCAGGCTCAAGCCCTTGCGCTTTTCCTCCGCGGTCAATTCTTTCGGCACAATGTCGAGCAAAAAACATGGAATGCCGGCGTTAGCGAGATGCGCTGCGATTCGCGCGCCCATTGTTCCCGCGCCCAACACAGCCGCTTTTTCGATGCGATGCTTCATCAGCCCTCGGAAACGCCCGATATGCACAGTTGAGGTTACAAAGCCGGATACCAAGGGTCAACCCAAAAACCCCTGCATCTCCTAAGTGCGCTACAGTGTCCTATAGAAACAGAGGCGCTTCAAATGGGAACGACTTCCAAGTGGTTTGGGAAAGCGATTCAGGGCCTGCGCTCATTCGCATATGGCTCCGGACGGCGCCCCAAAGTAGGAGTCGCGCTAGGCGGCGGGTTTGCCCGCGGTATCGCGCACATAGGCGTTCTGCGCGTCCTGGAACAATACGAAATCCCCGTTGATTACATAGCCGGAACCAGCGTTGGCGCGTTGATCGCCGCGGCCTACGCCAGCGGGACTTCGCTCGACGAAATGGCGCGTCAAGGAAGCCTTACGCGCTTCCGCGATTTTGGCCGCTGGACGCTCTCGCGCATGGGCATGGCTTCCAACGAGCGTCTCGAAGATTTTCTTCACCGCTTTACCGAAGCGAAAAATTTCCAGCAGATGAAGATTCCTCTCGCCATCGTAGCCACCGATCTGCTTACCGGCGAGTCCGTTCATTTCAGAAAAGGAGAAATCAGTCCGGCACTTCGGGCCTCTTGCGCTTATCCCGGCCTTTTCCTGCCGGTTGAATATGACGGCCATTTTCTCGTAGATGGATTTCTCACCGAACAGGTGCCCGCACCCGCCGTGCGGGAAATGGGAGCTGATGTCGTAATTTCAGTCCACTTGGAACCTGGCCTGTTGGATACCAAGCCGCGCAACACCATCGAAGTGATCAGCCGCGCTTTCTCCATTATTCAAACCGTCGCTAACCAACCTTGGCGCGGTTTGACCGACGTTCTGATCGAGCCCGGAGTGCACCACGTCCTCTGGGACGAGTTTGTAAAAACCCCTCAGCTAATCGCCGCGGGGGAAGAAGCCACGCACGCCGCCATGCCTCAGATCAAAGCTGTTCTGGAAGGCGACCCCGTCAAGATCGAAGCGGAGCGGGAAGCTTCCCGGGCCGCTAAAGAGATTTGAAGAGATTGAGTTGCAATGTTCGTGCTGATTTCAGCGGATCTCCAATTTAGGCGTTGCTAACTATCCCCGCGATTTCTCGTCAAAACAAGTGTGAAGAGCCGAATCTCTAGTGCGATGACCGCTGCAACGCCCCAGTCATACGTAAAAGGGTTCGGCTCTTCTTCCTCACAAAGTTAATTTCAATTTCCATACGCGACAAATCCGAATTTCAAGATTTTCCAATATTAAGACGTTCCGCCGAGATTGCGTCCGGCATTTCGATTAGCTCGCTACTCGAATCTCGACGGTTACCGGCTTGCCGTTTCCTTTGCCGCGCTTGGTGAGCCATTCGCCGATCGCAGTGGCAAGCCGTTCCGGGTCAACCTTTAATCCCGCTTCAAGCGCTCCCTCGCCGGTCGGCAAAGTGTCGTCAAACTCCGCGGAGCCTGTGAAGTTGCGCATGCAGAAACTGTCCAGCCAATCGAGTGGTGCAGGCCTTCTCTGGCCGTCCACCAGGACTTCCACTTTGAGTTTTCGCGCAAACATTTTGCGAGTATAACATCGAGCAACTAAAGCCGGTTGCGCGGCGCTCGTGCCACCCCGTTTGAAAGAACGGCCCTCTAATTATTTCGCGCTCGCAGTTAGGAGGTATTTGGAAACAGAGCCATCCCCGCCTCCTGTTTCCTTGCATTTAGTCGTCTCGTAACCTAGAATTTTTAAGTATTAATTATCGAAATAAGACCTATTAGCGGGTGCAAGCCACCACAGGGCATATTCCCCGCGCGAAATCACCGGAGGTTCAGTTGTCCACGCCATTAGAAAAATGGGTTGATGAATCAGCACGTCTCACCAAGCCTTCCAAAATCGTCTGGTGCGATGGCTCGCAAGCGGAAAACGAGCGGCTCGTGGACCAGATGCTTCGCGACGGTACTTACATTGAGCTGAATCAGGAGACCCGCCCAAATTGTTATCTCCATCGAAGCAATCCCAACGACGTAGCGCGTACCGAAAGCATCACTTTTATCTGCACGCGCCAGAAGGAAGACGCTGGTCCCAACAACAATTGGATGTCTCCTGAAGATGCGAAGAACAAAGTCCGCCCGCTTTTTGACGGCGCCATGAAGGGCCGCACGATGTACGTAGTGCCTTACATTTTGGGACCCGTGAATTCTCCTTACAGCAAAGTGGGCGTGGAGATTACTGATTCGTCTTACGTGGTAGCCAGCATGCGAATCATGTCTCGCATGGGACAAGCTGCTCTTGACCGCTTGGGAAGCTCCGGCGATTTCGTGCCCGGCCTCCATTCGCTTGGCGACCTGAACCCGGAGCGACGATTCGTTCTTCACTTTCCGGAAGAAAAACTAATCTGGAGTATTGGCTCCGGTTATGGCGGAAATGCGCTGTTGGGCAAGAAATGTTTCGCCTTGCGCATCGCCAGTTATATGGCGCGCGAGCAAGGCTGGATGGCCGAGCACATGTTGCTCCTTGGCCTCGAAGATCCATCCGGCAAAGTGACTTACATGGCCGCGGCGTTTCCTAGCGCGTGCGGAAAAACAAACCTGGCCATGATGGTTTCAGCCCTGGAGAACAAAGGCTACCGGGTGTGGACCGTGGGTGATGACATTGCCTGGATGCACATCGCTTCCGACGGCACCTTACGTGCCATCAATCCGGAAGCCGGTTTTTTCGGCGTTGCTCCGGGCACCAATGCAAAAACGAATCCAAACGTAAGGACCGCGTTGCAGCACGACGCCATCTTTACGAATACGGCCATGACTGTCGAGTCACGCGAGCCTTGGTGGGAAGGCATCAACGGCGCGCCCGCCGAGGAATTGATCAACTGGAAAGGCGAGAAATGGAATCCGAGCATGGGGCCGGCGGCGCAACCTAACTCGCGCTACACCGTCGCGGCCCGACAATCGCCCTCCATTTCTTCGCATTGGGAGGATCCCGAGGGCATACCAATATCCGCGATTATCTTCGGCGGCCGCCGGGCCCATGTTTCCCCACTGGTGTATCAATCGCGCGATTGGCAACACGGCGTATTTGTCGGCGCCACGCTAGCTTCGGAAACCACGGCCGCTACAACCGGCGCCGTAGGCGTCACCCGGCGCGATCCCATGGCCATGCTTCCTTTCTGCGGTTACAACATGGGCGATTATTTCCGGCACTGGTTCGAGATGGGACGCAAGATTAAAAATCCGCCCAAGATTTTCCACGTGAACTGGTTCCGCAGAGATGAAAATGGAAAATTTCTCTGGCCCGGTTACGGCGAAAATGTGCGCGTGCTGAAATGGATGCTCGACCGCATCGAAGGCCGTGCGCAAGCCACCGACACTCCGATTGGATACGTTCCAACTCCGGATTCGCTCGATCTCGACGGTCTTTCTATTCCTCGCAAGAATCTGGACGAACTGCTCGCCGTTGATCCAGCCGATTGGACCCAGGAACTAACTGAAACCGGAAAGTTCTTCGAGAAATTCGGCGATCGCTTGCCGGACGAAATCCGCGCCGAGCACAAAGCCTTGGCAGACCGTCTCCAGCGCTCCAGCGTCGTCGCCAAGTAAGACGAATTTGCGGTACATCTGCTCCCTGGCCTCGGTCGCTAGCAAACTATCGGCCCCCTCGGTGCGTTGGCAAGAAAAGCTCACTGCTGTTAAGCTCGCTCGGCTAACTTCCAACGGGGTGCTATCCATGTCCATTAAGAAGACTCTTTGCATGATTGCGCTTTTTGCCATTTCCACTTGCGCTCAACAAGCTACGCCGGCGCCTGACGCAGCAGCCTCGACGCCATCGCAGCGCCACGCGGAACCTGTGCTTCCTTACACTCCTAGCCTCGATCCCGCCGCTATGGATCGCACCGCCGATCCTTGTGTGGACTTCTACGAATACTCCTGCGGCGGCTGGAAGAAGATGAATCCGATCCCTGCCGACCAGACTACCTGGAGCGTTTACGGAAAACTTTACCAAGATAATCTGAACTACCTGCGCGGCATCCTGGAAGAAGCCTCCACCACCAAGGACCGCGATGCTGTCACCCAGAAAATCGGCGACTACTACGCGTCGTGCATGGATGAAGTTGAAGTAGAAAAACTTGGCGCAAAACCTCTTCAGCCAAGTCTCACAGCCATTAACAATCTCAAAAACACGAAAGAGCTTGCCTCGTTACTGGCCGCCCTGCACGTCGAGGGAATCGCCGCCGTTTTCAACTCAGGGTCCACCCAGGATCCCGACAATTCCGAGGTAGAAATTGTAAATGTTTCACAAGGCGGCCTGGGCCTTCCCGATCGCGACTATTACCTCAAGGATGACGCCAAATCGAAAGAGACTCGTGAACGTTACCTTCAGCACGTTCAAAAAATATTCGAGCTCCTGGGAGATTCGCCGGATACCGCGAAAAGCGATGCGATGATCGTGATGCGCATGGAGACTAGCCTGGCGAAAGCATCTCTAACGCGCGTGGAGCGCCGCGATCCCTACAAAGAAAAACACAAGATGAGCGTCGCGGAACTTTATAAAGTCGCGCCGGATTTCGATTGGAACGCCTATTTTGCAGCCACCAACGTCCCTAAATTCGAGATCTTGAATGTCAGTTGGCCGGATTTCTTCAAAGACGTTGACGCGCAGTTGAAATCAGACTCGCTGGACGATTGGAAGCTCTATCTCCGCTTTCACCTTGCCAATTCCCGCGCTGCATTTCTTTCATCCGGTTTTGTTAACGAAAACTTCGAATTTTACCGTGCCTACCTTCGTGGCGCGAAAGAGCTTCAGCCTCGCTGGAAGCGCTGTGTCCAGTCCGTCGATCGCGAACTGGGAGAAGCTTTGGGACAAGCCTACGTTCGCAAAACTTTCTCGCCCGAACTGAAAGCAGCTACTCTGGACATGACTCGACGCATCGAAGACGCTATGGCTCTTCGCATCCAACAACTGGATTGGATGAGCCCGCAAACGAAACAGCAAGCCCTGGCCAAGCTGCACGCTATTCGCAATAAGATTGGCTATCCCGACCAATGGCGCGACTACAGCTCGGTAAATATCGTTCGCGGTGATTTCTACGGCGATAATCTGCGCGCCACTGAGTTTGAAGCTCATCGCCAGTTGAACAAAGTGGGAAAGCCTGTGGATCACGGCGAGTGGGACATGACGCCGCCTACCGTCAACGCCGACTTTAATCCGCAGATGAACGATATCAATTTCCCTGCCGGCGTTTTGCAGCCCCCGCTCTACGATGCAAAAATGGATGATGCTCCAAACTACGGCAACACCGGCTCAACGATCGGTCATGAGCTCACGCACGGCTTCGACGATGAAGGGCGCCAATTCGACGCCAAAGGAAATTTGAAAGATTGGTGGACTAAAGAAGATGCCGATCAGTTCGTGAAGCATGCCGACTGTGTCGTAGATCAATATGCGCAGTACGTGGTAGTGGACGACATCCACATTAATTCCAAGCTGACCGAAGGCGAGGACGTCGCAGATCTCGGCGGAAGCATTCTGGCTTACATCGCCTGGAAAGACGCCACCAAAGATATGACGCTTCAGGATCGCGACGGCCTCACACCCGATCAGCGATTCTTCGTCGGCTTAGCGCAGTGGGCGTGCGAGAACGAACGCCCTGAAAACCTGCGCGTGAACGCAGTCACCGATCCGCACTCGCCCGGAAAATACCGCATCAACGGAGTCGTCGTGAACATGCCGGAGTTTGGGAAGGCTTTCTCCTGCAAAGTGGGCCAGCCCATGGCAAAACCGCCGGAGAAAGTTTGCCACGTCTGGTAGCGCAGCCAGCCGCTGGATCAAGAGCAGAAAACGCTACAGAATTTCTCGGATTTCCGAATCAATGGAAATGTGAGTCTGCGGAAATCCGTTAATCTGAAAACTTGCCCCAGACCCCGCGCCAGCCGCGTTTTGAAAATGAAAGAAGCGGCTTATGTGGTAGTCCTCATCGAGGACGTCGAACACCCGCTCCGTTTCTTCGCGCGAAATTCCTAGCGCCGCTAGCGGAACCGCCTTACCGAAGCCTCCCGCGGCTGCCAGATATTTTTCGACCAACTCTTTTAATGTCATGCTCAGATCCAAACGTACGTGCCTGATTCGCCGTACGGAAGATTCATGTAAAAAATATTAGCCTCTGATAATTTGTCCAAAGATGCCAAAAGCCTCCGCGCGCCGTGTCTGCTGCAATAAGCTTCCCCAGCCGCGCTCCTTATTAGCTCAACCTCATCCAAACTTTGTATTTCCTCGCGCGAAAACCAAACCCAAGTCGCGTTCCGTGAGCACTCGCGGCAGGTCCCCATGTCCTGGCTCAGCCGCGCGTTAATCGCGCCGGAAGTCTCTGGGGCCAGTCCGGCAGCTTCGAAATCCGGCGGAGCCATAAAAAAATACTGCGTGAAAACAGCCGGGTCCGGCTCAAAAGCTATCACGCGGCCACTAAACGATTCAAGCTCCGCGGCAAAAGTATCGCTCAGACATTCAAAGCACAGTGAAACTTCCGGGCGCACGGGGTCTCTGCGATTGGCTCTTTTCCCGCGAAGATACAGCGTGTCCGGCAAAACCGCAGCAATCCAACTGATATCGTCGCCCAGATGAACGCACTCCGGAGCAGTTCCCTTTAGCCGCGCCCACCAATTGCGGCTGCGCGGCAAGTGCTCCAGATGGGGATACGCTTCCTCGTATGAAACGCGCGCCAACGGTCACCTGCTTTCTAACTCAAAACATCGTAGCAGATTGCAAACGCATTAGTTTGCCCGGAGGAATCGTGAAACCGATATTCGCTTGTTTGTTTGCGCCGGCAGCTTCAGCTATCATTGCTGAATCAGATGAAATAATTTCTAAGCTTCGCGACAGCGAACAGGAGGATTCTGCATGGCAATCTCAGTTGGCGCATCGGCCCCGGACTTCACACTGAAGGATCAGAGCCAGAAAGAAGTGAAGCTTTCCGAATTTCAAGGCAAGAAAAATGTAGTCCTCATCTTCTACCCTCTCAACTGGAGTCCCGTCTGCACCAACGAGCACACCTGCTTGGTGAATGACATGAGGCGTTTCGACGAACTCGACGCGCAAGTCCTCGGCATAAGCGTGGACAGCGCGTGGTCCCACAAAGCCTTCGCCGAGAAAATGGGAATCAAATACCCGCTGCTCGCTGATTTTCAGCCACGCGGCGCCGTCGGCGAAAAATATGGCGTCTTTCTGGCCGAGAAAGGCATCACTGGTCGCGCTATCGTCATCATCGATCGCTCCGGGAAAATTGCCTGGCTGAAGAATTACGACATTCCCACTCTGCCTGACATCAAGGAAGTTTCCGACGCGCTTGCAAAAGTGAAAAATTAATCGGAGTTGCGTCGACGTAAGATTTCGCGAGCGAGCTGCCGCTGTTCCGGTGTGGCGTTTACCGTGAAAATTAATTTGCGGCAGGCGTCACGCCGGCACCAGGCTTTTGCGCGAAAGTCCGAATGAAATCCACCAATTGCCAGCGCTCTTGCTCGCTAAGTTTGTCCTGAAAAGAAGGCATGGGGCGTCGCCCGTGCGAAATTTTCCAAAAAAGCTCGCCGTCGGACACTAATCCCATGGCGTGCGCATCGGTGAAATCCGAAGGCGCGATGGAAAGGTCACCCGCGCGTTCCCCTTTTCCGTTCCCTCTCTCCCCGTGGCAATGCTGGCACCGAGTCGAGTAAATTTGCATTCCCAGCGCGATGGATTCATCCGTCGCGGGCACAGGATTCTGAAGGTTCTTCGCTGCCGCCGGAGCGCTCCAATCGCGGTTAACGTAAAGAAATATTGCGCCGCCGGCAGCAAGGATCACGAACAAAACCGCCACCTTCAGTAGCAGGTTGTCGGACGGAGGGGTTGTCCCTGGATTCATAGATAGAATCTGCGTTCCTGCGGCAAATTAATGGCGCGAACAAATTTTCGCATGCAGGCTTAGGATTTCAAAATGTGGCTGTGAGTTCGATCTCTCGGAATTTATATCTACTGCGACACATGGACCGCGCGAAGCACCGAAATGAGGACAATGATCATCATCACCACCACATAAACACGCAGCGCCCAGAGCAGGCCGCGCACTCCCGGCGAAAGTTTTTGGCGCCCAAAACGCATCTGCTCTTTCGCCGCAACAACCTGATCCGCTTCCAGCAGCGACAGCACAACGCGCGGATCTTCCAGATGCGGCCGTCCGGTGTCCGCAGCAATCGGCTGAACGCCCGGACCGCCAACGCCGAGTTCCGACGAATCTGATTTCAAGTCCAACCTCTCGTATGAATCTGCACTCTTACACAAAATTGAGAATGCTCGCGCACCTTAGCCCCCCAGCCATTTCGGAAAGACCGTCGCCAGACCAAATCCGATTCCCGCAATTATCAAAAGCACGGTGACAGTTAGTCCAGCGATGTTGGCCCATGTGCCGTTCACATGCTCTCCCATCACTTCCCGGTCGTTTACCAGCAGCAAAAGAAAAGCCAGTGCAGGAGGCATCGCCAGCACCGCAATCACGTTCACCGTGAGAACCACAAATTCGAGAGGAAACTTCGGAATTAGCACCAGCGCCGCCGCAGCCGCCGCCGAACCCAACAACACCAAATAAAAAGGCCACGCATCGCGCAGGGGACGATTCAAGCTATGTCCCGTTTTCAGCACTTCGCCGAACGCATAAGCCGAAGAAGTAGAGATCGCAATCGCCGCCACGATCCCGGCTTCGAAGATTCCGAGCGCAAAAAGCGCCGCGCCGGTATGTCCAATCAACGGCTCCAGAGCCTCCGCGAACTGCGCGGTTTGAAAGTCGGCTGCATTGATGCCGTGATGAAACAGCGGGGCCGTCGCCAGAATCGCAGCAATCGCAAATGTGGAAGCCAAAACTACTCCCAGAATCGTGTCGAAGCGGCCGGCGTTAATGTCACGTGGCTGCATGCCTTTGTCCACCACCGCGCTTTGCTGAAAAAAAAGCATCCAGGGCGTCACGGTCGCGCCGATCGTCGCCAGAATTAGTACAAGGATTTCGTTTTGGTTTCCGCCAGGGAAGGGTTTCCATGTTACTAACGCGTTCCCGACTGCATGCCAATTCGGACGAGCCAGAATCGCTGCCGGAATAAAAAGGCCATTGAAGATGGCCAAGCCCATCGTGATTCTTTCCCAGGTCCAATACCGCCCGGTGGTAATCGCGCCCGCCACGATCACAAGCGCTCCTCCGATCGCAAACGTAGGACGAATACCAAAAAATCCAAGGCCCGCGCGCACCCCGATGAATTCCGTCACTAGCGTCAAGAAATTTCCCAGCACTAAATCGCCCATGGCAAAAAAGCCCCAAAACTTTCCGAAACGATCGAATATAAGTTCCGCGTGTCCCCGGTGCGTCACGGCTCCCAGTCGCACCGTCATTTCCTGCACCACGTATCCCATTACGAATGTGAGCACCACAAATGGAATAAAAAATCCAATTCCATATCGAGCGCCGTCCGCGGAATAGGAAAGCATGCTGGGAGCGTCGTTCTCGCCCAGAAAAACCAGCACTCCCGGCCCGATCAGAAGCCAGAGTAAGCGCACCCCGCGGAATTTTTTTGCGCCACGCCCTTTCCATCGAGCGCGGGCTACTTCCCAACGGTCGCGCGCGCGGTCCACATCCTCGTGAGTTAAAAGTCCAGCGAGTTCTGGCGCATCAGATGAAGCAGCGGCGGATTCCGTGGTGGGGTGTGCGGTTACGTAAGGAGCGGCGTCCGGATCGGTTTTCAAACTGTCCATGGGGTTAATCTTGTTAAACTCTATATATAAACTACGCTTAACTAGTTTTCAGGTCAACCATTCACCGCACCACTGTTTCAAAAACCGTCGAGATGCGCTTACCTGCTCTGCTATAGTTAAAGAGCTTTTTTAGGAGCCCACCGATGGCTGAAACACCGAAGCAACAACCGCAGCAACAGCAAGTGCAGATTAAGGCCGATGAAAAAGAATTGCTCGGCCAATATTCGAATCTGGTGGTCGTTCACCACAATCAGGAAGAGTTCACGCTGAATTTTATTTATCTTTTCCCCAACGTTCCGCAGGGCAAACTAGTCGGCAGCCTGATCCTGAGCCCGGCGCATGCCAAACGGCTCGCCAAGGCGCTGCAGGAAAACGTCTCGCGCTTCGAAGCTCAGTTTGGATCGCTTCCGGAGGGCCCGGGTCCAGGCCCGGAACCTAATGTGGGGTTCGTGCAGTAAAAACTGATCAGGCCGCGTGCATATCCGCGATCACCCATCCGCCGCTTGGTTCGAGGAATTCCAGGCCCACGGCGAAGCCGCTTTCTGGAACCAATTGGCAGTAGGCTACGCGCGCCACGGCTTTAAATGAGCCTGTCAGCGTCGCAATGGTTAGTCGGTCGCCCGTCGTCCACCGGCGGCTGCTCAAAACACGTGCTCCGCGCGCGCTTACATTTTCCGTAAACGTCGTTTCCGTTCCGGGCAGCACGGGATGCCCGGTTATCTGAACTCCCACTTCCATCGGAATGCGCGTCTCACGACGCTCCGCTAACGTCTTTGGGACCCCCATCCCAAATCGCATCGCGTCCCCCTTTTCTACAGACAGGCTGCTACATGCCTCAGGCGGAATTTTTTTTCGCCGCGGCCCTTCATACGATAGAGTTCGCGATCCGCAGCTGCCAACAGTTTTTCTATAGTGGTTCCGTCACTCGGATAAACGGACAGGCCTGCACTAACCGTCACTGGTGGTTCCTGACCGTCACGCGCAAGCCTTTCGCAGATTCGCAACGCCGCCTTGCGGGCTTCCTCTTCGCCCGATTCCGGAAGGACCAGCACAAACTCATCGCCGCCGTAGCGCGCGGGAGTGTCAATCGTCCGGCAATCGTTCCGCAACGCCGTACCGAGGCGCTTGATGGCGCGGCTCCCGGTAAGATGGCCGTACTTGTCGTTAATCTTTTTTAAGTCGTCAAGGTCGAACAACAGCACCGCGAAGTTCCGTCCAGTTCGTCGAGACCGTTGAATTTCGTTCTCCAACACTTCCAAAAGGCGCCGGTGGTTGGCAAGTCCCGTAAGCGAATCAGACGCAGCAAGACGGCTTACCTGATCGAAAAGTTGCGCGTTATCCAGAAGCGTCCCGCCCAGAACCACTACATAGCTCAGGTCCATCGTCACATGCGCCAGCGTGAAGGCCGCGTCGAACATGTGTTGCGACTGGCTGATGGTGACGTGGCAAATCACGTTTAACGCAGCGGCCAAAAATAACGACCGATCCAGGGACGATTCCGAATTTCCACGACGCAGACGCCACGCGTATCCCACCGTCGCCGCAACGTAAATTGCCGCCGGCAACAGATCCCAGGGCCGCGGAATAATTGCGCCTGGATGAATCTTCGGAGCATTCGGCAACATGAAATAAAATACGCTGGTCAAGTACGCTACCGCGCCAACAATCAGTGTCGATCCAGCCATCTCTTTGGCCGGTTCCCGAGCGACCGGAATTCGGCGCTCCACCACCAGCGCTGCCAGCAATAAAATCCCTAGTAGCGTCCGTCCGGCGAGCCAGCCGATTGAAATATCATTCCCCGGCGTGGCCGTTACGAGCATTCCGCGATAAAACGTCATGCTCGTCCCCGCTTCGATCAGCCCCGCCAGGACAAAACCGAACGCCAAAATTAGAGATATTCGATCGTGAGTTCCGCGAAATCGAACCAGGGCGTTCGCCGCAAAGGTAAACGCGATTAAACTTCCCGCCATTTCCAGGTAAGTGTCGAGTAGCGGATCTGCTATGTAGGACGAATTCCGAAGAATCAATATCAGGGCGAAGTACGATGCTGCGGCAATCGTCCACACGAGGACGAGACGAAATCGGTGAACCACTCCCCAAATTCTCTCCGAACGACCCAAAACAACCCCCCAAAACGCACTTCTGCCCACAAAGGAATCAGCAACTACTGTTCCGTTCAGGAACCTAGTTTTAGTACTACTTAAGTGTATGTAAAAACGCAGTTTACTGCGCAGTTAGCGGAACGCTGGAGAGCTGGAACTCAAGCTCTCCACATACCAGGGAACCAAAGAGGGGTGAAAATGTTACCGAGAGGTTAGGCCACTACCCTCTACTTGGGTTGAGGAGGAGGCAGCTCATGCGCCTGCACCAAGCTCTGAAAGTTTGACCGCTTGTGCGACCCGTCGCAGAATGGCTTGCGCTCCGACAGACCGCAGCGGCATAGTCCGATCTTGGTGCGTCCCGCCAAGCCGTACGCTTTACCTTCTTGGTCCACAATCTGTATTTCACCATCTATCAGCAGCGGTCCGTTGTTCACCACCGTCACTTTAACCTCAGACACTCGATCCTCCGATCGCAACGCGTATATCTCTTAATTGGATTTGTTTGCCGCACCCATCAAAATCAAAGAACAGCTAGTATTTCGGAACAGAAGGATCCACCTCATCAGACCATGCAAGGATACCACCCTTCAGGTTCAATACCTTGCGAAAGCCTGCGCTGCGCAAAAACTCCACAGCCTCGGCCGAACGCTTGCCGCTGCGGCAGTGCGCTACGATTTCGCGCGAGCTATCGAGTTCGCTCACTCGCCGGGAAAGTTCGCCCAACGGAATCAAATGTCCGCCAAGATTGCAAATTTGATATTCGTGCGGTTCGCGCACGTCCAGGATGAAAAGATCGTCACCACGGTCCAGCCGAGACTTCAGTTCGCGCGGAGCGATTTCGGGCACTGCGCTTTGAGCCGGGCTCGCCGCTTCTTCCCCACGAACACCGCAAAATTCCGCGTAGTCAATTAGTTTTGTAATGGTCGGATGCCCGCCGCAAGCCGGGCACTCAGCATTTTTCCGCAGTTTTAATTCACGAAAGCGCATGGCCAGCGCATCAAAAAGAAGCAGCCGTCCAATCAGCGGCTCGCCTTTGCCAATAATAAGCTTCAAAGTTTCCGCAGCCTGAATCGCTCCCACGATTCCCGGAAGCACGCCGAGCACTCCTCCTTCGGCGCACGATGGCACCAGGCCTGGCGGAGGCGGCTCAGGATACAAACATCGATAGCACGGCCCGCCCGGCGCTCCGAAAATAGTGATCTGCCCCTCAAAGCGGAAAATAGAGCCGTAAACATTGGGCTTCCCGAGAATTACGCAGGCGTCGTTCACCAGGTAGCGCGTGGGGAAATTGTCTGTGCCATCCACAACAATGTCGTAATTCTTCAAGATATCCAGAGCATTCTCGCTCGTCAAACGAGTTTCGAAACGGTCGATCTGTATGTCCGGATTTAAATTTCGCAGCCGGTCCGTGGCCGCTTCGATTTTTGGGCGGCCGATGTCGTCGGTACCGAACAGAATTTGACGTTGTAGATTCGTCAGGTCAACCGAATCGAAATCCACCAGCCCTATTCTGCCCACTCCCGCAGCCGCAAGATACAAGCCCAGCGGCGCGCCTAGCCCTCCGGTTCCGATACAAAGAACTTTCGCTTGCTTCAGCTTTAGCTGCCCATCCATGCCCACTTCCGGCATGATCAGGTGGCGGCTGTAGCGCATTATTTCTTCTTTCGACAGCGTCGCAGTTGAACTTGCCGCTTCCGGCAAGTTCGACATTTTTGTATTGGTTGCCACGAAGAATTCTCCTGACTTAATTCCGCGTCCCGCCTGCAATCGATGGCACGATACTTAGTATGTCTCCCTCGCGCAATGGCGTCTGATCTCCACGCAAATACCGTATGTCTTCATCATTCACATAGACATTCACAAAACTTCGCAGCCGCCCATCGTCGGAATAAAGATGCTTCTTTAAGTCCGCAAAAAGGCTCGTCAAAGACGACAGCGCTTCTCCCACCGTCGCAGCCTGCAGTTCCACACTTTCTTTCTTGCCGGCGTATGGACGCAACGGCGTAGGAATAATTACTTTCACTGCCATTCTGAATCTCCTTGTTAACCGTGCAGATTAGATGCTTGCAGGTTCAGCTACGGATTCAATCGCTTCCGAGTCATAAGCAGACCGATCGTCGCGCAGACGCCACGATGTTGTGTCGCGCGGCTCCCGCTTTTGGACGCTCACAATAATGTAGCTATACCACGGCCAGGCGTGTTCGCGGTCAAATTCGCTGGGGCGCGCCGGAGCATCCGGGTGCGAGTGGTACCAGCCCACCACTTCCAATCTCAACTCTCTCGCCTTCTTCTCCGCCATTTGAACATCTTCTGCAGTTACTTCAAAGCGATTGCGCGGTGAATCGTTCCGGCGATTTGCCAACGGAAGCAGCTCCACAACTTCGCGCGCGGTTTCGCCATCTTTTCCCAGCAACGCCCCGCAGCACTCGTGCGGATAAGTCTCCACACCGTGCGCGTGAATTCGCTGCACCAGCGCTTCCGGAACACGCAGCGACCTCCCGCTCACTCTTCGCTCCAAAACCGATCGCTCAAATACTTCTCCCCCGAGTCCGGGAACACGGTGACGATTACGGCCTGCTGCCCTTTCACGTGCTGCCAGTCCGGCAAATTTCGCGCTACCTCAAAACAGGCCCACAGTGCCGCGCCGGAGCTAACCCCTGCAAGAATTCCCTCTTCGCGCGCGAGTCGTTTTACCATGCGATGAGCATCTTCAGTTCCGGCGTCAATATTTTGGTCCGCAAGTTTCGCGTCATAAATAGCCGGCACGATCGCAGTCGCCATGTGCTTCAAACCTTCCA
>Ga0206845_1071_pt1 | contig 32370 bp, 28 predicted proteins | sample Alteio_BWOrgCont_19_FD_152887 | JGI IMG/M metagenome (GOLD analysis project Ga0206845, IMG submission 152887) | Enriched cells from forest soil in Barre Woods Harvard Forest LTER site, Petersham, Massachusetts, United States -... | ecosystem: Environmental > Terrestrial > Soil > Temperate forest >...
GCGGTGGCGCGTTCCCAAAGCATGTGCGGCATCAGGCAATCGGCTGGAAGCTGCGGGCTGGATACGTCGCTAATCTCCAGATTTGTCGCGCCGGTACCGGAATTCAGGTCCAGCTCGATGTCTTGCTGCTCCACCAGCACGCTGACGCCGTTTTCCGCCAACTCGCGCTGCAATCCACGGTATGCCGAGTTCAGCAGTGGCATCAGCAGTGTGTCGGTAAAGACCACGCCCGCCGAATCGTTCACCAGAGCGCGCGCCAGATTCAGCGCATCTTCCGCTTGCGCATACGCGGTTGTCGGGACGACGGGCATTGTTGCCTCCGAGATTGCTATTTAACTGCGGAAAACTTTGCTGGCGGCTGGTCAAGCCATTATGGCCGTTGCGACGCACCAGTTGACACGAGGAGCCGTGCTTCGTCTGCCGGTTCTTGCGGTAAGATTGCTGCTCTTTCGACGCTGAAAAATTGCGAGGAAACAAATGACCACGACACAAAAGCGTTTATATATCCCCACACCCGGAGGCCTGGGTTCTTTGCCGTTCAGCTCCGGCGTGCTAACCGGAAATACTTTTTATCTTTGCGGGCATCTGGGCCTGGACCCGGCAACTAAAAAGATTCCGGAAAGTGTGGAACGCGAAGTTCGTTTGATGATGGACGGCATGCGTGACACGTTGGCGAAAGTGGAAATGACCATGCAGGATTTAGTCTCGGTGCAGATCTTCTGCCCGGATGTTTCGCTATTCCCTCAGTTCAACGAGGTCTATCGCACGTATTTCACCGAGCCTTTTCCAGCCCGCGCATTCATCGGATCCGGCCCGCTGCTCTTCGGCGCCCGCTTCGAAATTCAAGGCATCGCGGTGAAAACCTAAACCGCGGTACCGTCGCGCGACGGAAGGTAGATTATTCGCCGTGGCAATTAAATATATACGTGGAGCTGCTGGCCGGCGTAGCGTTGTAAGTCAACGTCATGCTGCCGGTGCTAGCGGTATTTTCCCCGGTTACATTGGCGACGGCGCCGGTGCCGCCAACCATTTTGCAAATGAAGATCGGCGTGAGCGGCCAGGTATTCGTAAAATTAACCGCAATCGTTGGATTCGCGGCGGTAGTGCCGCTAGCGGTTACGGTCGCAGTGAAACGCTGGCTGGTCCCGCTAGCTGTAACCGACGCCGAACTTCCCCACCCGCTCGATAACGTGATGTTCGACGGCCCAATCGAGCTGCCGCGATTCGCAAGCAAGAAAATTCCCTGCACGTTGCCCGCGTAGGAAATTGACGCGTTGATTGTGGCCGATGATCCCGGCGCCATCACTTTCAGCGCATTTCCGCTGGTGGTTCCCGATGCGGGCGCGATGGCAAGACCGTCGCTCGCGTTGGACATCGAGACGGTGGCGGCGCCCAGCGCGTTCACCGCGTTCAAATCGTTGCGCGCAAGAAAATTGCCTGAATTATCAAAGAATGAAACGGGAGTGCTGGAGCCGCTGGGATCCAGATCGAACATATGGCCGGTCTGCGACGCGCTTAACTGTGCTATCAGGCTCGGCGCGGTCCCGCTCGGCGCGCCGAGAAATTGACCGCCTGCGCTAGCCGCGTTCTGGCTCGTGCCGTTCACGGTTCCCTGCACAGTCAAGTTAGAGAACACAGTGTCGGTGCCGCCATTGCCGCTGTCAGCCAACGGAGCTAGGCGCGGCTCGGAGGGCATGGGCCCTTTGGCTAGAAACGCGTCGTCAAAATAAACATAATTGGTGGATGAGGCGGAATTCTCCAGCAGGAAAATCCGCATCGAGTGCGCCACGCTGGTTGAAACGCTGTAGCCGTTGGGCACGCGGAAAATCACCGCGTAGTTGCGATTCACTGTCCACGCGTTCGCTGTGGACACCTGCCAATCCGCGCCGGTCACGTTGCAGTTGCAAGTAATTCCATTGTTATAGGTGAGTGATGCGTTGGTGCTCTGCCAGTTGCCGCCGTTGCCGCCATTGTCCACATAGTTCGCCGGAGCGAGAACGCGGGCGTTTGTTGCGATGTTTGTAATTTTGTCCGCTTCCGTGCAATTCGAGTCGTAATAAAATCGGAAACCCGGCCGGAAATTTGCAGACGTGGAGCCTGCTGCCACGCGTACGCCAAATGTGTATTCCGCAGCTGGGTCCACCGAGATGCATTGCGAGTTCACTCCCAACCCGGCGGTAGCGCCATCTCCAACTTTCACGTTGAAGCTTCCCTGCGTGTACGTATCGACGGGCGCCGAAGAGCTGGACTGGCGGGCATAAATTCCAGACGCAGCCTGATTGATGTTCGTCCCGCTCGCGCCGCCCCAAGCCAGCAAAGTTGTACCGCCATTCCAAGCTTCGAATGCCGCGTTTGCCAACATATTCGGTCCAGCCAGATCGTTTTGACCGAAATGCATCGACGGCGTCCAGTTGTGACCGTTGTTGTCGATCGCAATCATCGCTGTTGCCGGCTCGTTCGGTTTGATCTGTGTGGTATTCGTGATGGAAAGATACGGATCGAGCAGATGTATTCCGATGGCCGAGCCGTCGGATGGAAATTGAATGCAATTGTAAATATCTTCGCAGCGATTGTTAGGCCCGAAAGTGACGCTGGTCGCTCCGATGATGTTGTAGCAAATTTGTCCGAAGGCTGCGGACGAGCTTTCGCAATCATTACCGTAAATTTCGTCGTTGTTTGGATAATTCCCGTTCGTGTCCTTGGCCAGCACGTATCCGGTCGAGCTTGCCGGAGGCAGAATGCAGGCGTTCTGTTCCAACACGATCGCGTTGTAAATTCCTGCGAGATAGAAACAAGTATCTCCAGCCGACTGCGGATTCATATTGTTGTGCTTGAACAGCGTATTGGTGCCGTCAAAAACGCCCACCGAAGTATTGCCGTAAATACCGTAGGAATTTCCGCCGGTCCCGAGCGTGATGTTGTTGTTCTCGATGTCCGAGTGTCCAATGCTGGTCATATCGATCACTTTGGAGTTCGCGCCGGTGGCAGTGAGCGCCATGCCCTCGATGTGCACGTAATTTATCTTTGAAGTGGCTTGATTCGGATTCTTCACCGTGGTGCATCCCGCGTTGCCGCAGGCGATGAAGCCGGAAGTGTCCGGTTTGGCGATCGTTCCAGTGCCGCTTTCTTGATAGCCCTTGATGGAAGCGCCGTCGCCGGTTAATTCCACAGCGTCGTTTGTAGTTGTGTCGGTGACCGTCAGCTGTCCCTGGCCCCACAGTAAAACCGTGCCGGCTGGAATCGTAACGTGATGCGCTCCGGTTAAAGTTCCGCTCATTCCACGCGCGTCGCAAACCGAAGAGGCAGTTGCTGCCGCTGCGGCAGCCAGGCACGCGGTAATTTTCGCGGCAGCGTCGGCGCCGGCGAAGCGCTCCGCTTTTTGCACTCCGTTGAGCGAATTCACGGCGGCGGATCCGTTAACATCCAGATTAAATTGCGGATTGGTATTGTTAATCCCGAGCGAGCTGGGAGTAAACCTGTGCGCCGGAACCAGCGTGCTGGTAAGAGTATCGCCCCCTCCAGCGGATGGCAGAGTTGTCATCGTGAAGCTGCTGGTGCCCGCGCCGGAAATGAAAATGTAGTTGTTCTGTGAGGGAGACCAAAGTCCGTTATTTAAATTCGGTACTGTGGAGATGGCTATGCAGTAACCGGCGCTCGTTCCCACTCCTGCAACGGGAACAGCCCAGTTCCAGATTATGGCGTTGTTTGCGCCGCTCACTATCACCGGCGCGCTTTGTTGCGAAGGCGCCGACTCAGTGGAATTGCAGTTCGACGTGGTTGAGTACATCGTCGCAAAGTAAGTTCCCGCCGCTATCGATCCCCCAGTCGTCGCGCTGCCGGCCACACTGGAGGGCGGATAAATGTTCGCAAACTGAATGTCTATGCTCCCGGCAGCATTTTGTGCGATGCTCGCGCCGAAACCGAAGTCCGTACCATCGTTGAACATCGCGCCAAACGTCGGGTCGAGTGCGACACCTGCAAATCGGTTGCCGTTCAGTGTCACGCGGACAGGAGGCCCTAGCGGAGAGCTTTGTGCGAATACGTCGGAGCGAAGATTGCCTAGCGCACTCCCTGTATTTTTGGCGAAGAAATCGAATCCGCCAAAATTCGTAACTGAGCATCCTGCCACCGGATTACCGTTTCCATCCACAACCGCCCAGGCAGTGTAACTTGTCGCGGCACCCGCGCGAATGTTGCAGCCGGTTAGTTGTGGGTTGGTGCCGGATAAGACTATAGCTGGCGAGCCACCGACGCCTCCTAACGAATTGTCGATAATAATTCCAGTCAGATTGGTACCGGATCGCGGGTCCAGAATCATCGGGTACTGTCCCGCAGAATCAGCCGCAGTCACATTATTTATCGTTATGTTATTTACACTCGCCAGTCCCACGGTGTCCGGATTTCCCGTGCTATTGGTGATGCTTATAAAAGGGCCATGATTTGCTTCCCATCCGCGGATATTATCGAACGACCAATTTCCCGGTCCGGAAGCGGACGAGTTTACTCTCTGGTCGTAGCGAATCATTCCGCCCACACCCGTCAAATTGTGGATGTAAATATACGCAACAAGGGGGGCCTCTCCCGCAATTATGGTATCTCCCGTGAAAAGAATGCACCACTTGTTCGCCGCCTCAATCCCTTCGCAAGTTCCTGCGTTCCACTCAAAGTCGAGAACGTTTGTAAGCATCAGCGCGGAGTTATCGGCCATGCCCGTGTTCTGAATCGACAGCGTGGTGTTTTCGAGTTTCACGTTGTTCGACGTGTAAACCCACAGAGCCTTGTTGTAGCCCGCGATCTGCAGGTCCTCGAATGTGATGTCCTGAGCGCAGCCGAGGTTGAAATTACAGTCGAACATCGGCGCGGAATTCGGAGATGCTCCGGGTTGGGCCTTAATGATTACTTGCGGAGTCCGCGCAGTCGCAGTCAATCCCGAGCTCCCCATCCCTCGGAAAGTAAGATTGCTGCAGGGAAGCTCAAAGACGGGCGCGGCCGAAGGCGTTTGCGGCTGTTGCACGATGTAATAGCCCGGAGGGAAAACAATTATCGGGTAGCTGTGCTGCCCTCCAACTGTCGCGGCGCAAGCAGCGGTAATGGCTGCCTGAATCGCAGCGGTGTCGTCGGTTGTGGAATCGCCTTTTGCATTATAGGGAGGGCACGTGACATCAATGGATGGACGAGGTCCGCCGAAACATCCACTTCCGCTTACAGACAACGATGACGGCGTAAAGCTTCCCGGATTGAAGTTTGTGGTTGTCAGCGTTCCGGCGATGTTGGCGTTTCCCGCCACTGATAAATTTCCACCCAGCGTCAGCCCGAATGCCGAAATATTATTCCCCACCCCCGTGGACGAAGGATCGGCCGGAAGAATTACGTCGCGATATGTCTGCGTGCCGGTGATTTGCGGCGCCGAGAGTTGGATGACGTAGCGGCCTGACGGCGCATAGAAATGGTAATTGCCGATGCCGTCGGATTGAAATGGATTTGGCGCCGGAACGGTGAGAGTCGCGTCGGTGTAGATCGTCGCCAGCGGCGAACAAGGCGTTCCGGTCGCTGTGGACTGGCACACTGTGACTGTTGCGTTGCCGACTGGGTGGCCTTCGGGGCCGAACACAATGTCGTCTTTGCGCGAACCTTGGGCATTGGCAGCAGGCGCAAAAATCGCGCCACAAAACATCCAGATAGCCAATGTCAGTATCACCAACCGAAAATTGGTTCGCGAATTCTTGTCGATTCGTGTCATCTCTTGTCCGCCTCGTCGATACATATGCGTCCACGCTTTTGTACCGCAAACGCGCCCATTTATACAGAAGCAGCTGTGGGCTATCCGATAAATAGACGAGCTACTCGTGTCCGTTCGGGCTCGGACGTGCGTTTTCGCGTGAGGGCGATCGCTCCGGTTCCGTATTCATTTTGGCCGAGCCATTGCCCAACCCGTGCTTGGCGGCTTTTTCGGCGTCCAGGATCGCGTGGCAGTGTTTGCATACGGCAACTCCATGCTTCACTTTTTCGCCGCACGCAGGGCAATCATTCAAACGCATGGGAACGTAAGCCCATTCTCGTTCGACGCCCAGGCCGATGGCTGCACGGCGGTGCAGGTCCGAAATTTCGCGAAAGGAGTGGCCGCGCGCCCACATCGTGTCGCCTTCTCCGATGAGCCGGTGATAATACTCTTCTCGACGAACCGCGGCCGCGGAAAGCTCCTCGGCGGATGGCCTGGGCCCGTCGCAAACAAAGACGCCGTGGTCCTGCAAATCCTGCATCAAGTCCACGGCAATCTCGCGCGCCGAAATCGTAAACGGTAAGCGGCGATTGTCGCCCATATCCAAAGCATCGCCGCGCGACGTGAGCAACAGCAGCGCATATGGCTCTCCCTTGGCGCACGCCGGAATGTGGTAGACGCCATGCGTCCGTGAAACGTACCAGTCTTGCTCCGAAACCGAGCCGATCGCTACCGTAGCGGCCATATCGCCTCTCGGTTGCGTGTCCAACAAAATGTCGCGATGAATTCCCTGTCCTGGTAGTGGGTTCAAAGTTTATTTCCTTTGTAAACGAGAATTAAGTCATCAAGCGCTGAGATCACCAAACACTAAGCGCATCACACGGCGACGAAGGGTTGGCTGTGAAATGCCGGCACCGCGTCGTCGAGAATATCGTCCATGCCGCCATCCACATGGCGCTCGCGACGCGCTTCCCTGGCCGCAATCGCCCCGCGCATTTCCGTACGCCTCTGCCGACGCGACCAATCGATCGCGCGCACGATCCAGTCGCATGCAGCGGGGCTGAGTGGAATGAATTCCCCGCTCGTGCCTTCGAGCGTGAAGCAGTGTTCGTAGTCGCCTCGCGACGGGTACGGGCCCAACGCCGCGATGCGAATTCCATCTTCAATTTCGGTGGTTTGCGCAAACCATTGTTCCGGTGAGCCGTAAGATTCCGCAGGCATCCATCGTTCGATGTGCCAGCGGTCAACTGGAAGATATTTCGGCAGGCGCCGCATCTCGATCGCTTCGCGAGTCGTGTTTCCGTGCGCATCGCGGTCCGTCCAGCGTCCGCCGATCCACGCGAGCCGCGAGCCGCCCCACACCACGCGAAAGTTCGGCTCGCCATAACGGTTCACGCCGCCCGCACGCGTGGCGCGTTCCTGCACAGACGCCGGCGTTTCATGCGTTTCTCGCGTGACATGAATCAAGGTATTGGAATTTTCAGCGAAGGTTAGTTGGGGACGCCAGAGCGGATCAACTATCTTTGCTTGTGTCTTTTTTCGGCTCTTGCGCGGAACGGATCTTCCACAATGTTTGCTGCATGATTCCGAGCCATATCACTGCGTCGCGAGCGGGCAAGTTCAGACGGCGAACCAGGCGGCGAATTCTTTCCTCCGCGTCGGATACGCGCCGCATTTCCAGAAAGCCGCTGGCATGCAGCACGTCAAGCAGCTTCGACGTAAATCGCTCAACATCGCCTGACGCTGCGCGCGGAAGTTTCTCCGGCAATCGCGCCGTTTTGGCCTCGCGAATAATCTCGTACAGGCAGACCGCCACCGCCTGCCCCAGGTTCATCGAAATATTTTGATCGCATGTGGGGATGCGCATCAGCCAGTGGCAATGGCTCAAGTCTTTGTTGGACAGTCCAAATTTCTCGGAGCCGAAGAGCACCGCTACCCGGTTCGATCCGATGCGCTTGCGGATCAGACGAGCGCCATCTTCCAGACGTCTCAGCGGATGATGCAATTGCCGGTGACGCACCGCCGTCGTCCCAATCACCAGCGTGCAATCAGCTACGGATTCGGCCACACTCTTAAATTGCTCGGCTTCTTCCAGGACATCCGACGCGCCCACCGCGGAACGCGCTTCGCGAAACGCCTTTTCGTACGGATTCACTGTCCGCAGATGTCGAAAGCCAAAGTTGCTCATGGCGCGAGCGGCTGCGCCAATATTGAGAGGATTGCGCACCGATACCAGAACGATCCGCACTCGGTCGAGTTGCGCCGCAGTAAGCAAGAGCGTTCATTCTAAATCAGTCGCGGAAGAGTTTCTTTAGGAAAGCTTGCTACTTCCAGAAAATAGCAGACTAATCGGAGGTCGAAGACGAAGCCGCTTGGTGGCCTCCGCTGGCACCCGCCGGTGCTTTGGAGCGTAGCAGCAGAACAGGACACTCCGCTTCTTTGACGACTTTTTCACTTACCGAGCCGTATGCGATCTTGCGCCAGCCCGTCATTCCGTGGGTGGCGATCACAATCATGTCCACGTGTTCGCCCTCGGCAATTCGTATCAATTCCATGCCAACGTCGTTCGCCGTGCCAAGTTCTGTGCGCGCTTTCACATTTTTCTTCGCCAGCCCAGCCGCGAGCTGGTTCAGTTGCTGCTCGGCTTTTTCGTTGAGGCTCTGGTCGTACTTCCCTTCTTTGAAAATCGATACGCTCCTCGGCAGGTCAGCGATGGCCGGCACTACGTGCACCAACAACAAGTCGGCACCCAATCGCGCCGCCATGTCTGCCGCTACATCCAGGGCAGAGCGCGAAGGGTCGCTGAAGTCGATCGGAACGAGAATCAGTTTAGGGGGCAGCATGGCTGGTGGTTTCCTTTGGTCCGCCATCCTACCAGACTAATTTAACGCAATGTTACACCCCGGTTTCAGTCTTGTGAATTGTTGTTGGTATGAGATTCACTCTCGTTTACTCTGAACTGCGAATAGAGACATTTGTACTCTTGCGTGGAAGTAACCTCTGTGGAATAAGCATTCTGCTTAGACGTGTTTCGGAGAGTGCTGCCAGTGGGGGTACTGGACACGTCTGAGAAGCGTTGGGGGCTGGGAACAGCCTCGGAAGTTCGAGTCTTCCACTCTCCGTTCTGACCCTCGACGCGAAACAGTGTATTGACAGCGAAAAGCTTTGGAGTATCCTAAGTATGCGCTTCTCAGGCGTGTCCAACACACCTTTAGATTCTGGGCGGCCCCTATCCGAGGCCGCCCTTTTTGTTTGCTTCCGCCTTTTCGTTGATCCGCCGATTAGTACCCCGTGGGGATAGCCAGGTTGTTGATGAACGCGCCGCTGCGTGGCGACTCGTTCCACACCTGAAATCCTGTGACGAAGTAGAAGATGTACGCCGCAGCAATTCCGCCGCTTCCCCGTAAATCGGAAACACGGTTTGCCCGCCGACATCGTAGAAATCAATGTCCTGCATGACCGCGCGGCCCCAGTGCGAAAGATCCAGGAAATCCACGCGCGTCTGATTGGCATTGATCGACGATTTGATCGGCACGCCCGCCATCGTTTTTTCGCCGGTAAAGAGTAGATCGAGATCGCTCGCGCGTCCGCCCGCTCCTTCCTTGATGATTTGCGAAATGGTGACGCCGAGCTGCTCCCACTGATGTTCCTGTTCAAGCGCAGTGTAAGCGATGAGCTTCGACACTTGATTCGAGCCCAACGACTTGCGGACTTTGTTGATCGCGAGCCGCACCGCTCCCGGAGTGATCGCGGAATTGTTTCCGTTCACTACTGGTGTCGCGAGTTCCACTGGATATGTGGCGCGATTCAAGTTGAGCCACGTGCCCGTTGTCGCGTTCGACTGATGATACAAAATGCCGAACAGCGAAGTGGGTTGCGCCCCGGTGAGGCCGTCGTGCACGATCACGTCATTCACGCTGGTGCCGGCGGGCAACGAGTCCACCTGAATCAGCGAATTGAACGGATCGACAAGCAACACGTTTGCCGAGCCGCGATTGGTTGTGAGCGTGGGATCGTAAACCTGCACGGTTTGGTTGTAATAAAAAAGCTGTGCCCCGGGAGGCTTGGCCATTCCGAATTGCGCGGCCACGCCGGCGGGTAGTCCTGTGGTAGTGATGGAGCTGACGGTACCGAGCACTCCGTTTCCGTTGGTCTGCATCACCTTGTCGAGAAACGCACGAAACTGGAACATCGCGTTTTTCACTTCACGCTTCGCCGTGCTCTCGATGGCTTTCTCCGGCGCGTTCGAGGCGTATTCGACCAGCTTGGTGACTTCCACGGCGTGCCGGAAGAATACCGGCGTCACTTGCGCCACGTCGTACACGGTGCCCGAACCGCGTCCCAAATCTCCGCCGTCCATGTTGGCCAAGCCTGCTTTGCCTCCTGGACGGATTTGCAGCGGCAAGCGCATGTTGCGCGAGCTGACGCGTTCCACGTCGCCGCGCTGCTGGATCATGGTCAGCAGGATGTCGTCGCGCTCGTAAAGCAGCGGAAGTTTGTCCCGGACTTTTTCCAGTTGCAACGCAACCGATTGCGCATTTTGCATTTGTGCCATGTGATTAAATTCTCCCTTGGGGTTGACGATCGAGCGCGGCCCGCTTTGTTTGATTTTCGTAGCGCCGCACTTCAGTACGGCATCTTGCTTTTATATCTCCACGGATAACAGCAACGCACTTCGCGGAACTAGTTGCGCCGGATCGTCGGATTTGTTTTCCTGCTGTTGTTAAGCTGGGTGTCCTCCTCGGATGATTATTACAATTCGTTAATCTGCGAGTACCGCCGTTACTACTGGTCGATTGCACTGCCCAACCGCTGACCCTGAGGACAGTTGAACGCTTTGCAGCCGCAGCACATGATGGTCTTGCCCGGAAGCAGGCGAGTTAGGCGCTCGTCTCGGCCCCCTTCCAGAAAGACCGCAATTAAAAATTAAAGACGAGGTGCGTGTCATGATGTCAGTCAAAAAAACTGTCCTGCTCGGAGTTTTTCTGGGATTCGCGGGGTGCGCTGCTCCGTCGGTGTACGGGCAAAATTGCGCAGCTTCAAAACAAGCCGCTATCGAATGTTTCGTCGGCAATGCTGTGACCACAAAACTTACCGAACCGCGCTACGGCATGACTTTGCCGCAATTCAAAGCCTACGGTGTGGCTGTCTCGGACATTTTGCAGACGAACCACACCTATCTCGTGCTCATCGGGATTTCCAGCGCCATCGCCGATGCTCTGCCTCCGAAAAATGCGAATGGCTCAACGAACCAGTCAGCTCAGGACTTGGCCGTTGCGCAAATCGTGGACGCTGCAATTGCCGGCGGATTTGCTCCGCTTCCTTCGAGCGTTACCGCACAACAATTGCGGTGGTTCACCCTGGATCTCGTGAACGCGATGAACGACAACGACGGAATGATGCAAATGCTCACACCCGGCGTCGGCCTCCGCATCATCGATTCTTATGTGGTCACCGGCACATCAGGTGGCAGGGTCAACTGGCCGCTCGTCGATGCAAGCCTCACCAGCGCAGTGCAAAGTTTTATCAGCTCCGGCCTGATGAAAATTCCAGTCGGCCACACTCCCGCGCAAGTCGAAGCCTTCGTAAGCTCGGTAGCCCAAGCCATCTACGCCTACAAAGTTTCCACCAACCGCCTCGCGTTGTAGTGCTAAAGGCCCGAGAGTCAGTTTGTCTTAACCTGCGGATTTTTGGTGGATCTGAGCGCGGCAAGAGCATAATACTGTAGCGAATCGCGCATGAAACACTCTCCAGGGTCTCTCGCCGCGTACCTTCCTTACCTCTTGAGGATGGCTGAGTATGCGGTGATTCCACTCATAGTTATGTTGGGAGTGGCCCGTTACTTCGATCGCTCCAAAACTAGGATCTTGCACTCGATCCTTCTTTTGATTAGTTTGTCCTTTGCGACTGCGTCAGTCGTCCTCGCGGTTTCTTCGGCCATGTATGCGAAAGCAACCGGCGGATTCCCTTACTACGATCCACTTCTATTGAGTATTTTCCGGTGGGGATTTGTGCTTTCCTCAGGCGCGATAATATTTGCATTTTCAACGCTGCGGCGGCCGACCATATTACGATGGCTCGCGCTCGCATACGGCGTTGCTATGTTGTTATTTTGGTTTGGCACCGCTATGGGAGAGTAGTCATAGTGAGCCCTGCCTCACAAATTCAAGATGTCGGCGTCGGACATGCGGGCGTAGTTTATTTCTCTCGGACCCATCGAGTGGCGCCCCTCGTTTCCTGCGCCGCCGGCTCCGCCAATGTCCACGCGGCGTTCGGCTGTTCGCTGGCGTTCGCGGCGTTGCTGGTTCGCCGAGACAATCGTTGTGGTCCATTCATTCAGCACCCGTTTGGCAACCGCGGGCAAAGCTTGTCGCGCGCGCCCGGTGATTAACGAGACGACGGCTTTCCGATGGTTTGCGTCCAACGTGCCGGAACGGAATGCGTCGCGCATTTGCTGCGTCAGCGTGCGATTCGCGCGCAGAGTAGAATCCAGTTCGCGGTAAATTTCTCCTACCACTCGATTGCGAGCGCTCTTGGAAATCCCTTCGGGCAGCAGACGTTCCACTTGCGATTCGATTGCCTCCACCACTCCTTCAACAGCCGCAGCGTTCGCTGCATGGAAGAATTGCTCCTGCGCCGGAGTGACACCCGCCGGGGTGTCACTGGTTGCCGCGGTGACGGCTCCTAAATTTGCAGCCCCCTGCAAACCACTGTCATCCCGAGCGTAGTCCCGCGCGCTCTTGCTTTGCCCCTGGTTTTCAGGGGCGCGGGACGCAGTTCGAGGGATCTGCTCTTCCGGTTTCAGACTTCCTACTGCGTTCAACGTCGAAGATCCATCTCTCCGACTGCTGCCCGCTGACCGCGCAGCGATAGCCGGAAACGTGACACCAACGCTCTGCGCCACTTGCGACATCGCGCGCGCAAGCGAAGCAAACGCTGCAGGATCCAAATCCGCCACTGCTCGCGCGAGCTGCGCGTGATCTTCTGGACGATGCGAGAAAAACAGCGCGTCCATGCGATTCAGATCCGCGAGCATTCCCGTGGCTGCCTTAGCTTCTTCAGGTGTGGCAAAAGTTTCGCGATAGGATTTGGCATCGTGCCAGGCCACACGCAACTCCGGATTCGCTGCAAATGCCGCCTGCAGATGCGCAGGTTCTCCACCGGGGTCAGCTGTAGCGCGAGCTTCCGCCGCTACGCCCTCGGGACCATTACCAGTTGTGCCATCGCCCGCCTCGGCCGCGGTTTGCGCCTCAAAGCGAGACGAATCGGAAGATTCTTTGCCGTTGGAAGCTCCACGCTGTTCAGCGCCAGAACCCCGCTCCGGCTGATCCGGATCACGCGACTCGGTACCCCGTAAGCCCTGACTGGCAGTCGAATCTCTTCGCCGCAAGTTCGTCGTTAGCCCAAGAATCTCGTCGTCGGTCGCGCCAGGATTCATGTGCGCGGGTGCCGCTGGATGGACAGCGCCGTGCGATCCGGAGTCTAAACTCCCTTTTTGGGACGGGCCAGCTTGCGCCGGGGTAGCCATGGGGTTTCTCCAATGTTATCTATAAGGATTCTCACGCTTGACACGTTTGAGAATCTTTGGCTAAAATTTTTGCGTCGGGAAGGCTAGATTCTCAACACAGTACGGTGGGACGGATTGCCAAGCGAATCAGTAACCTACGAACTTTTTTGCCGCGAACTTCGAGTTCCGCGCATCAAACGGAGAGCAGTCAATTCTTTGGGTACGGAGAGCCATGAATAAGATTCTGATCATTCAGCCGTCTCATTACGTCTCAAAAAACGATCGAACCGTCTTCAAATCGCGCATGCGCGCGCTCGTTCCGCTTACCCTTCCCTACCTGGCGGCGCTTACGCCCAAGGATTGGGATGTGACGCTCGTTGACGAGCAGTTGCAGGACATCGACTTCAACACCAAACCCGATTTGGTGGCTATCACTTCCTGGACTGTCCATTCGATCCGGGGGTATGACGTAGCCCGCAAGTTCCGCGACCAGGGCATCCCTGTCATCATGGGCGGCCCGCACGTCTGGTTTCACCCGGAAGAGGCTTCCAAGCATTGCGACGCGATCGGCATCGGCGAAGGCGAGCCCATCTGGGCGAAGATGCTGGAAGACGCCGCAGCCGGCCAATTGCAAAAAGTCTATCAGGCGCCGCAAATGAAGAGCATCGCCGACCTGCCGCTTCCCCGCTGGGACATGCTGGATCTGCGCAAGTACGGCCCGTTCAAAACATTTTCGCTGATGTCTTCGCGCGGTTGCCCCATGCAATGCGAATTCTGCTCCGAGCGGCTTTACCTCGGCGGCGGCTTCCGCGTACGTCCGGTAGAAGACGTGATCGCCGATATCAAGCACACCGGCTCGAAGAACGTTTTCTTCGGTGACAGCGATTTCGGCGGCAAACGCGCCCATGCGATGAAGCTGATGGAGGCGATGATTCCGCTGAAGCTTCGCTGGTCCGCGCTTTGGACTTCATTCCTTTGCTACGACGACGAATATATGGACTTGGCGCAGCGCAGCGGTCTGCTGCACGTCAACATGGGCTTGGAAAGTATCGACCGCGACACGCTCAAAGGCATGAACAAGAATTTCAACAAAGTGGATCGCTATAGCGAGATGCTCGGCAACTTGCGCAAGCGCGGAATCAGCTACTCGCTGAATTTCATTTTTGGCTGGGACACCGAACAGCAAGGCGTTTTCGAGCACACTCTCGAATTCCTGCACAAGGAAAAGGTTCCGGTGGCCTATTTCAACATTCTCTGCCCGGAAAAAGGCACCATGTTCTTCGAGAAAATGAAGGCCGACGACCGCATTCTACGTCTCGAAGACATTGGCCGTTTCCCAGGCGAGTTCTGCCACATCAAGCCCAAAAACTTCAGCGCGGAAGAGATCGAGAAAAACGTTCAGGATATGTACCTGAAGTTTTACAGCTGGAAGTCAATGCTCAAGCGCTTGCCGCCACCCGTAACGCAGTCGAACATCGCATCCTGGGTCGTGAACATTTCGCAGCGAAAACTCGCGCAGCGTTCGCAAGGCGAAAACAACAACAACTTCGACGCGTTTTAACTTAGCGCGGTTTTTGCAGCGGCGCCCTTCAAGGCGGCATATTTTATGTTGGTAGTTGCCGCCTGAAGCTTTTGCTGTGGACCGTCTGCGTCAGCAAAGCCGTACGCCGGCAAGGTCTTCGTCAAATAAATTCGCCGAAGATTCCAACAAGGTAACGAAGTAGGTCCCGCCGAGATCGTTGCTAATGCTCTCTACTCACACGACTTAGAAATCTTCGCCTGCTCTTCACGCGCACGATGTCTCACAATGAAACGAAGGTACTATTTCCCGCTTCAGCGCGTACCTGTACATCTATATATACCGGCGGCCAAATCATACGGGGTGAACGGTTCGCTGAGGGTTCCGCCAGGCATGCAAACAGGGTGAACTTAAGGTGAAGAAATGAGCACGACTCCAATTACTACCGCCGAGGCCAAAGCAAAAGCTGCAGCTGAAAATGCCGCGCAGATTGAACGCCGCCGCCGCAAGCGCGCGAAAATCTCTGCGGGAGTTCACGTTCGCGCCGTCGATTCTCCCGAGCCATTCGAAGAAGTTTGCAAGAGTATTGACGTTTCGCGTGACGGTCTGCTCTTCACCGCTGCCCGTGGAGGCTATTGGAAAGGCCAGGTTCTTGACATCATGTTTCCGTATTCGAGCGCCGCGGCCGCATTCAACTCCGCGCAACGTGCGGAAGTAGTGCGCGTCACAGAACAAGGCGCTGGACAGTACGGAATCGCCGTGCAGTTCAGTGCGTCGAAACCCGCCGAAAAGAATGAGAGCAAGCCCGCCGCAAAAGGTGATCCATTCGCCGCCGGCGACCCAAGTCTCCGTGGTAATGCAGAACAGAAGAAACAGGTGTCTGTCGTTCTGGCGGTCGAATCCGATCAGCGCACTGCGGACGTCATGCGCAATGTTCTGGGGCAGGACGGTTACACCGTAATCGTGGTGCCCACGGCGCAGGAAGCGCTGGAAGTTCTGCGCACCACCGTTCCGGCTTGCTTCATTGCGGAAGTAGAAGGCACGGACATGAGCGGCCACGATCTTTGCCTGATCATCAAACGCAACGATCGCTTGCAGCGCGTTCCGGTAATTCTGCTCACACGCGCGGCGCAACCCGCCGACTACGCAGCCAGCCACCAGCTAGGCGCGGTGGTCTGCATGGCAAAGCCCTTCAAGCCCGAACGCCTGCTGCACGTAGTCCGCCTGGTCGCTCCCCCGCCGCAAATCAAAAGCGCCTACGGCAACCGAGTCTCCAGCGGCTCCATCGAACGCACGTTGTAGCTCGCCTGTTTATCCGCCGTTCACAGAGCAATTCTGATCGTGTGGACGGTAACTGTTGCCGAGGCGTTTTTTCTGGCGTTCAATGGCATCCCGAATCCGACCTTCGGCAGGGTGGACCTGTATTATAAATGTCGTCTTTAGCCATGTGCTCTTGAACCGGCAAAGATCGGATTCGTCCATATATAGAGTATTGTACGAAGGGCGCTCAGGACCGAAACCTAGCCACGGGTCATCCCACAAGCTCGCTCGCCGATCCTTGCCAATTGAGAATGACCGATATATTTCGCCCATCGGCATGAATTTGTAAATAATTTCACCCCGTCCTTCTTCGAGTTGCGGATTTATGTACAGGCGGAGTTCGAATTTCCCAGGCGTAATCTCTTTTCCGACGAAATCATCGTAAGATTGGCAACCCCAATCATAGATCTCATCTTCGATAGCTTGGACGACGGCCCGCTGGTCTTTCTCTGTAACCATCGTATTCCCGTTTTGAACGTTTACTTGCGGAAACAGGAATGCCAGCGCCAGCGCGATCGACGTTGCCAACCACCTAGTCGTCATAAGTCCTCACTCATGGGAGTACGACGATCCTCACGTCGTTGTCCTGTGTCGCATCCCCTTTGCCGGTTGGATTCGAAAATGGCCCGAATACGGATATAGGGTTTTTCCCCTTCGCCCATTCGGGCGGACCTTGTCCATATTCGAGGTAAAAGTGGTTCGCGCCGTTGGTCGGGTCTGGCTGCTTACCGGCTCGATGTGCAGCGTAAACCGATTCGCCATGCGCATCATATGCCCGCGAGCCCATCGTTTTGATTGCTTTAGATTCACGATGGTTGATCTCGTCGCTGGCGAGACCTCCTTTGGTTCCCGAAGCAGCCCTATTTTGAATTACATGGGCCATAGCGAAACGTGCTTGCTGCAAGTCCCAGTCGCTTCCGGGCCGTTCCCGGTCCGATCGGTCGTCCGCAGGCCGGAGGTTTCGTTATATACCTGATTCGCCACTCCCTCCTGACTTGTGGCAGGATTGTAGTTATCACCGCTCCTGCGGTGGTGCTTGCTGTGCGCGGGCCTACTAGGTTGTTGTTCAGCGACGCCTTCTTCGATTTCCTTCATGCGAGCCAATTCCACGGCTCGACCAAAAGTTGGGTTGATGTAGTATTTGCCATTAATGATTGGCACTGATTCATCCCTCCTGCAAGTCGTTGGCCAATCGTAAATCCTCCCAGAAGGAGTCTGGTACCTTCTGACTTTCTCGTTATCTGCGGGGCCGCGGCGATGCTGCCGTCGGTGCGGGTGTTTGCGGCATGGCCGCGGCTTGCTGCTTACGCAAGAAATCGCGGTGGAACAATGCGTGGGCGCGGACGTTTGCATAGCCTAGCGGCGCTTCGATCTTGGCAACCTGCCCCGCATCCGACGAAAACCACCGCATGCAAATTTCCAGCTCCACCGCATGATTGTCTGCAAATTCGTCCGGCATCACGCTAGGCAGAATAATTTCGGCGTCCACGCCGTTTGCCGCAGCCTCCTTGAACGCCGGGTGCACGGCTGCCGTGACATCCTGGCGTTTCACCAGCGGAAGTTCTCCAACAAGCTGCGCGATTTCACGATACTGCTTGGTGCGCGACTCCTCGTCCGGAATCACAAATTCTTCCAAACCGATCAACCGCTTCACCAGCGCCATATTTTCTGGATGCGCCAGCACTGCTTGAATCTGTGGGTCGGGATTCGCGATCAGTTGCAACAGCACCGCACGCTGCTGCGACCACAGCGTCGGATACTGCTCGTCCGTTTCCGGATAGCTAAAAAGATTACCCTTCAGATCCGCCAGACGAATCCATTGCGACTCAAACGCGGCCCCCGCTCCCAACAGCGTGACTTCCACGTCATTCGGACGATTACGGCGGAAACAATCCACCGCGAGCAGCATGATGTCGGCATGGAAGAATTTCATGCGCCGCCAAACTAGACCGATGCGTCCCATGGCTTGGTCGCGCGCCATCGCGTAACCGGAAGCGGTGTCGTTGTTCGACATTGCTCCGCCGAACAGCGCGGGAAAAGCCCCGGTAAGAAATTGCGCCACCGGCCCCATCAAATTCGCGGCGTGCTCGGAAAGATCCCCCGGAACTTCCGCCGCCTCAGGCTGAAAAAACCCAGCGGCCAGTGACTGCCCCGGTTTCGCGCGCGCTGGATAATGCGCTCCCGGCTCGGATGTCTGGCTCTGCAACGCGTCGAAATCGAGGACTTCGCTATCGGCATAAATCGGCGGGATGCCGTACTCGTAGGTCTCCATCTGCAAATTCGAAAGCGAGTTGAAACGTTCCTGCACGCTGATCAGCGCGTCTCCCAACGCAGGGCGCCCGCTCGATCCGTCGCCCGGAAGCGCATGCAGCACACGCCAGTGATCGTCCATATTTTCGTTGCGCGATTCGCAATACGCATCCCCTGCAAACGCCACATAAGCGCCGTCGGGAAACATTTGCAGCAACTCGTCGCGCAAAGACTTATCTTCCAGCGTGAAAAACGCCCAGGGTCGCAGCCACGTTCGCTGAAACGTGATGAGATTCATATTGGAATCTCCGCCTTCCGTGACGGGCCCGCCCTGCGATTGCGAAAGACGCGCCAGCCGCTCGTACTGCTGCGAGCCGGGCGCCACTGGCGAACCAATTTTGTCCGCAGCATGTGGATACGCCGCGCGCAGCCGCGCCTGATGCACCTCGAGATTCCACTGCAAGTACGGATACTCGTGCATCTCGTTGGCCCACGGCGGAGTCTTCAGCTCCAGCCCACCAACAATCGTGATCACTTCCTGCCCATTCGGCACGCGCAGCCGCGTCTGCGCCGAAGGCACCGTCACGCTTTCCGCCGCGACAAAATCTTCCTCAGTCAGCAGCGCACCGCAAAAATTGCATTGTGTTGGCACGGAGTTGATCTCGTTATTCGAGATGTCCGCGCTCTTGTCTTTAATGTAGCTCAGGTCTTCAGACCTGAGGCCGTTCGTATCGCCATCGCCAGGTGTTGCCACACTGCTAGAGTTGTCATCCCGAGCGAAGTCCCGCGCGCTTTTGCTTTGCCGCTGGTTTTCAGCGGCGTGGGACGCAGTTCGAGGGATCTGCTCTTGCTTGTTTCTATGCGTGGAGGAAGAACCAGCGTAAGGGCCATCCGCCAGCGTCTCCGCGCTGCACTCCGGACAAACGTAAACATCCTGCCCAACGCGCACTTCCCTCGCGCCAATTTCCGTCTCCGGGTGAAACCCAAATCGCTGCCCATCGACAACAAATCTGACGTACGCGCCAACTTTCCCGTCTGTCCAAAGCTGAAACGCCTCATCGACAATCAAATTGCCCACACGATTGTTGCGCTCAACCAGCGCCGCCACTTCCGTAGCAGCTTTCGCCGCGGCCACGTCCTCTTCCGCCTGCGCCGACGAAGGGAAGAACCTCACCCGCGGCACGTCCTGCGAAAGTACAGAAACCAGCGACAAGCCAAACGCCTGATAAATATTGGTGACGAACTCATAGCGCGGCAAATCTTCAATCGACGACCCGTCTGCCAATTTCTGCTCGAACGGCAAATGCCAGTTCTGATCGCGCTCGTTCCACCATAAATATTGCAACCCGCGCCAGAATTGGTGCGCCTGCTTGATGCGCCGCACTTCCTGCCGCCGCGTCGATTCCGACTCCGTCGAAAACTGGTAAACGAGCCGCCGCAACGCCTCCTGCAATTTATCCGGCAACTGCTCATTGTTCACGCCAAACGCGCTCGCGCCAGTATTGGCGCCAGTCTTAGCAACCTTCGCCTGTTCGTTCACCGTTCGCGCGGCGTTCGCAGGGCCCTCAACGGGCACGACGGCTGCATCGGCGGCCGTAAAATCTTTCTGGCTAGACATAATTAATTTTCACCTTGTAAAAAAGGTCTACGGAGGACAAGGAGGGTGCGCTACTTTTTACAATCTTTCGCGAATTGATCGCGCAGAAAACTCACCAAGTCACGGTGATCCGCAAAGACATGCGTCTCCGGACGCGGCGCATAAGCGCTCGACGGATACTCACCCGGTTTTCGCACTTGTAGGGGCGCAGCATGCTGCGCCCGTTGCAGCGCGTCCGATCCGCTAGGCTCGTCGCCAGCTTCCCGATGTACGTGTGCAACAAACCCCCGTTGCGCCCGCCCAGAATGCGCCGGCACCATCTCAGCCGCCTCAATTTCCACGCGATGAATCGGTCCGGCTCCAGCGCCTTGCGAAGCGTCGCCAAATTCCCCGTCATCATCTCCACTGTCCGCGCCGGACTGCGAATCCGCGGAATCAGCCAACACGCCATGCGCGTCCTGCTCCAGCTCCGCTAGCGCTTCCTCGGCTGCGCGCGCCGCTTCCAGCGCTTGCCCCGCGATTGGGTTGATATGGTAACGCCCTCGAATGAACGGCATGTTCCCTCCCATTTTATAAATGTGAAATCGATTGCAAAAAGACGGCCCGTGGCGAAATCGCAGGATGCATCGCGACGACCATCGGTCAATCTAATTTGTGCGTTGACTAGGGACTTTGACTTTGTAGCGGCCGCCTTCAGGCGGGCGTCTTTTGTCGTGTTGTAAGCAAATCACCGGCCTAAAGGCCGCCGTTACAAATGCGAATGCGGAGTGGTTGGTTCGCCGGGGAGACCGTCGGTCACAATCTGTCCGTCGACGGTGCTAGGTTTTTTCCTCGCGGCATCAATCTCAAGCATCCGGTAAATCTGATGCCAAGATCTCCGGCGCATCGCCGCAACCGTGTTCGGACCTTGCGTCTTTCCGTTCGCTGGGCGGGCAGCCGGCATTTGCGTGTTACACGACGCTTCACCCTGAACTCGCGATGACCTACCAGAAATAGCGGCTGGACCGTTCGCGATCGCAACCGAATCCGGCAGAGTGATCGGCGGAACCCCCGCAATCCCCAGGATCGAATTGAGCAACGCCCGATTTTCCGCGCGTAGCCGCACCACTTCCGCTTCCAACGCCCGCGTGTACCGCGTGACCGTAATTCGCCGCCACATTTTACCGAGCGATATCATTATGATTTCCGGCGTTAAATTGCCCGTTCCTATGCATTTATTGAGTAGTTGTAATCCTGATGGTAATATTCACCCAGGTTAATAAGCCGGAGGCGAGACAATGCAACCGTTAGACGATGTCCTCATTGAGTCGAACGGGCCGCGTGTTGCGGAATCTGACTATTTCAGTCGGCCACCGCAGCGATCATATCAATTTATCGGAGCAACGATCTCTATGCTCGTGGCTATCGCAGTAGGTTCTAGCATCCTCGTGCGTCATTGGAATGAATTGAACACAATGGCGATTTTCTTCATGGGAGCTGCTGCAACCTACGTAGTTATCTTGTGGATACGGGCGTATCGGATTTTCGAAAGGCTTCACGGAATGTATTCTCAAGCCAAGCTCGACCCTTTCTTTGCGCGTACCCCTTCGGCCAAGGTATTCAAAAGTGCCGGGGACTTGATGACAGCTGTTCTGTTTGGCGCCTTCGCGGCCGCCGTACTTTTCTTTTTCGCGCTCGGTCCCGCCCTCAGTCATCGCGCCACGTTCTAACATCCGATTACGCTCATCTGTGGCGAGGCCGATGCAGGAATGATACCGGCCGTGCCCCGCGCTTCTCTTCAATCTGAAATTTGCGAATCTGCATGGAACGCCCGAAGGGGTCTGCGGACGTGATGCGCTCAGCAATCCGCTGCTCGACGGGCGCCCTCGTTTGCCAGGAGCGGCCCGCGCCGTAACGCGACTTCAGCCCGTAACGCGCGGCGTCGGCGGGATCATCGCCATCCATCTTTTCGATGTCTTCCACGCGAGCAGAATCGCGTACCAGATTCGGTATCGTGCGAATCAGCTCGACGCAATTCTCCGTAAGCAACCACTCGCCCGCGTCGAGCATTTGATACATCAACATCCATCCGCCCACGCGATCGTTGTCCGCAGGAATAGGACGCGGAAACCCTGCCGCCGCAAACACGTCCCCCATTTGGTCCGCAATGGAAGCTTCATCGGTGCGCCGCGCAAACGCATCCGGCGAAAGATAAATCGCGTCGATCTTCTCGCGCCCCGCACCATCGGCGGAGTTGCTTTTCGTAGCGCCGCCCCCGCTTGAATTACCGTACGAGTCGCCGAGCCCCGCGCGTCCCTCCGCCCAACTGTCATCCCGAGCGAAGTCCCGCGCGCCTTTGCCTTGCCCCTGGTTTTCAGGAGCGCGGGACGCAGTCCGAGGGATCTGCTCTCTGAACGAGTTAGAAGAATGTAAACCAGATTCCTCGCCGCGCTCGGAATGACAGCCGCTGAGCAAGCTACGCGCGACTATCTCGCGAGCCAGCTCCCGTGGCGACGTGCGATGCGTCACAAATTCGCGATATGTGACAATCCGACGAGGATTGTCATCCTGAGCCTTACGCGCCTGGTCCGGCAAAGGATTTTCGACGGGAACGCTCGCTGTCCCGCCTGCAACAGCAGGTACAACACTCGGCGGCGCCTGCCCGTGCCAATACACCGCGGCGGGATGCTCGAATCCCCAGTCAATCGAAATCCAACGCGGCCACCAAGGCTTCCACTCAATCTGTTCCGCGCGCACCACATGCCGCGAACAGTCGAAACGGTCAAAGTACTGCCCGGCGTAAACGTCCCAATCGCCGTCAAGAAACGCGCGCTTCAGATGCGAAGGCAGAGCGCGCAAGGTCTTCAAATAATTCGCGTCGCCCGCGTAAATCGGATTGTCCGTTACGCGCGCCGGAATAAAATCGTAATCGCTTGCGTCAAACTCTTCGGGATGTTCCATGCCGGACGCGGCCTGTTTCTCGATCCACAACGACTTCACCCACGCATGCCCGATGTTACCGGGGTTGGTAGCACCAGCCATGCAGGGAAACGCGCCCGGCACGGGACACCTGTTGCGAGATGTGAGGAACTGCCACTGGCGGAGGGTAAAGAGGGTAAGCTCGTCAATTCCGATAAAAAGAAATTCGGCGCCTTGATATTGGTAAACGTCCGCTTCGCTCTGGCAATACCCGAAGCGGGTAGTGGACCCGTTCCACCAGTTGACCACGTGTTTCGATTCGTTATAACTTTTGTAAAGCTCGCGCGGAATGTCGCGTCGAAAGTAAAGCAGCAGCGTTTGTTCCAGCTCGGCGAACGTCCGGCGCAACAAAAGCGTATTTACGTTTGGAAGAAGGTGAGCCTGATAAACAGCCTCCATTAACAGCGCTTTCGATTTTCCGGGACCTGCTGCCCCACCGAACAGCCTGTATCTGGCCTCCGAACCATGAAAGTCGTTCTGCCTGGGAAAAGGGTAATAGCTCAGGTCAAACTCTCTAACTTTAGCGTCGCCGTAGTTGCTGTTCTTTGAACTACTGTCCACATTTTCCGCTGCGCCCGCGGTGGCTTCGCGTTCGATTTCATCGGAAATGAAAGAATCGGAGCTGGAGATAACCGGGTCCATGCAGGCATCGCTGGGCTAAGTAGTCTTTCGGCGATTAATCCGATTGCGAAGGCGTTTTCGATTCGCGCGTCGGACGTGCCATGTGATGTTTCAGGATCACCGTAACATTTTGGCTCGTACTGCTGCGCTCTGCGACGTGGGCAGGCTCCAGGATGCGCGAGTTCTTGTCTAACACATCCACAAACAACTTCAAATCCCCTTTGTCTGTACTGTTTATGAGCTTGCCGTGCAAGCTAAGATATCCTTTCGCGATCGTCCGTTCGTTAATTCCCTCTTGGCGTAGTGCTTCTTCCAGTGTTAACCCTTCGTCGGGCGTGCCCGGATTTTGGGAACAAACACTTGCGTCTGAGTCGCTCTTCTCTAAGGGTACGGCGGCGTTGGGCTCCGCGACTATCTGGCTCTTTCCTTCCCCGATCAGCTTTGTACTTTGCGGTGACATTCTTTGTTCCTCTCAATCATTGGATGGGTAGCGGGACACGCCCTTCGTCTAGCCGGTTCGAGTCCCGCAGGCGTCGTTTTTTCCGCTGGCGCGGACATGTCCCACATAGGTGAAAAAATCGATTTCTTGGAGGCTTTTCCGAAGCGCGAACGCAGCTCAGTTATTCGCTCAGGAATTTGGAGCCAAAGAAGTGCTTATTTTTTCGGTGATGTATTGCCTGGAGCAGGAGTTGCGGCACTATCAGGAAGCACTTCCGCAAACGTCATGGCTAGATATGGATCCGACTCGTAGTTCAGGCCCGGACCCTTTGCAGTCACGCCAAAGCGATGCGGCCCAGTAAAGAACGACTGCTTTTGTGGAGCTGAACCCGTAATACCGGTCATCTTTCCTTTTGCCTTCGCTGGAACAGGAATGGAGAAAAGAAAAATGGGCGGCTTAGCCGAAACTTCGTAAACATTGAATTGTTGCACGCACTTCTGAGTGACCTTCGCCGAACACACCGGAAATCGCGAGAAGTCGTAGTCGAATTTAACCGTGACCGTGCGCATCACGGCGGATTGCGCGAGAACTTGGGGTTTTGACTGACCGGAAGATTGCGCTCGCGAGCACCCGGACATCAGCGCCGCGATCGCCATAATAGTCGCCAAAATCAGCGGCAATCCCTGCGCTCCGCCACCCGCGTTCTGGTTAACCGGCCGGGTGTCGATTAAGGGAGAAGAATTGTTTCGAACGCCAAAGCTTTCCATCCACATCACGGTAACATTCGCAAAACCCCGCGGGAATACATTTTTCTCCCGGAAGTATGTCGTCGGTTACGAAGCGCGAATCAGCCCAGGATCTGCACCGTGACGCCCGACCCGCCGGTGATGGAAATCACTTTGGCGCGGACAAAGTTCGCGCGCACGCCGCTGGCGACCAGGTTGTCGCCCGTCGTAAGCGTGGAAGCCATGTTAGCGGCGCCGGTGGGCACTGCATATTGCGCGTCCACATCATTCATCGCCGTCTGCAATTGAACGCTCACTGCGGTGGGAGCCGTGGCAAAACTGATTTGCCAGCGTATCGTGCGGCCGTTCTCGGGAAAGCCTGCGTAACTGGGCAAGGCGAATTGCTGGCTGGCCTGCCCCGCGGCGGGCGATTCGTTGTTGAAGGCGAGCGCCACGTCGCCGGGAAAAATGGAATACGGCGGAACTTGCGTGTTGTAATTCGGCATGTTTTCTCCGGATATAGATTTACATGCAACGTCGACACATCGAGCAAGCTGGTTTCATAGCGCCGGGCCTGCCTCGCCGCAGGCGGGCTTCAGCCCGGCATCCTGGTTTTGAATTTGCGCGGACTAAAGCGGAAGAAGAACAATGCCGCCCGAAACGTTGGAGCTAGAAACCAATACGGGAATTTCTGTTACGTAGAGGAAGGCTGTTCTGTGCGGATTTCGAGAGTAACAAAAAAAGTTCTACGCTAAATCAAAAAAGAATGCAAGTGGTTGTGTGTGTGTACATAAGTCGTCCAAGGCGCAACTAAATGCGTGTTCGTGACTTACGCCCGATTTTCGACCTAAAAATAAATTTCGGAATGAAGACGTACCGTGGCGGCGTTTCACCGGGCAATTTGCGAGATCGTTGTATCTAACTGACAACAGGTGGCTTAGTCGATTGGCAGAAGTAACAGATCACCATCGCGTCGCGCAATTCTCAGTGGCGCACCGTTCGCCGATCAAAATACGCCAGCAATGCCTGGAATTCTTTTTGTTTCTCTTTTTGCTCAATCGCCAATTTTGCAATCTCATGCTCGCTCGAATTCAATTGTTTCACCGGCGGCGGATGGGAATGCGGAGCACGCACAATCGCAAATGTCATCAGTTGATTTAAACCCTCCCCGTGACAAAAGGTGCAGCGCGCCCGCAACGTCACCTGCACTGGCGAAGTCACTCCCTGCTCCACGGGCTCACCTTCCGCGAAGCTATAGTGGCCGGCGTAAGCGGGTGCGTTGTCATCTTCTGGCACAAGCCCCCCCGACGCTGGATCTTGCAGGAAAAGCCTTCGACTGATCTCGCAAACTTGCAGCCTCGCTCTTTCGAAAGTGCCGTCCATCATTTTTAGTGTGCCGTCATTAGGCTTGCTGCTATCTTTATTCACCGTTTCAAAAAGCCGCACCTGAACTTCCGATGTCAACGAAGTCGGCTCCAATTTTCCATTTGAATCGATGAGCAGAAGTTGTGTCACCAGCGCGACCCCGTCCAAACCGGAAATCGGGTCACTTTCCTCGCGATCTGGCATTCCATCCAGAAAGCGTTGAACGTCAGATTGAGGCTGTTTTAGTTTCAGGAAAACGCGAGCTGTGCGGCGAAAGCCGGCAACATCATCGTGCGCGCGCGGATAAAACCACAGCACCTCAACCCATCCGCTATCCTTAGCGAAGACATCAGGAAACGAATGCTCGTTCACCGCAGCGGAATAATTGTTCGGCAGAGATTTGATTTCCTCAGGTGTAAGAGCGATTTTTTTAATTAGCCGCGAAATTAAGTCCAGCGCCGTCAATCTGAGCTTGCCGAGGTCGCTTTCGTCCGCGCGTAGGAATGGGACGGACAAAATATCGTGTGCGCCCCAAAGATCGCTTTGCATCAAGGCCCTAGCTACCGGCGAACGTTGGCCGTTATCGTCAAGCGCATCTTGCAGCGCCTTTTTAAAGTTGGCGTAAGCAGGGTCAGTCAGAACGAGATACGTTCCGGTACGCGCAAATTTCGATGGATATAACGGATCGATAGCGCGGTCGCCGATTTCGTCGCGCTCGAACAAGCGCGTGCTGATTCCGTCCACGAACGGCGCGCCTTCCGGATACAGGTCCGACAAGCGCGTTTCGATACGCCGCGAAAACAAATAATAAAAAATCCGGTTCCATGCGTCATTCGGATCGCTGGAGTAGATTGGCTGCGGAGCGGAGCCAAGTAGCGTCGCCTTTGGAGGGCTGGACGTTGTCTCTTGCGCCACCACGTACGAGCCGGCAAGCGCGGTAACAAACGCCAAAATTGCTGCGCAGAAAATTGTGATGGGCCGGCGCTGAATGCGCCACATTCCCGACAATCTCATTTGTTCAGCCCCAAAGCCTCGCCGAATTTTAAGCCATTTCTGGGCGAAATCTCCAGCGCTTGCCCTTAGTCATCTCGATACCGGCAATTTGAAGTACAATCGCCGAGGTCGGGCTTTCGCGGCTTGATACACCTGGGTAGCAAGAAGCGGACATGATTGGCCATGCCTGAAGAGGCCGCAGTTCAAAAAATAAATGTGCGTTGCTGCATCGCAGGCGGCGGGCCTGCGGGCATGGTGCTGGCCTATTTGTTGGCGCGTGCTGGCGTCGAAGTCCTCGTCCTCGAGAAACACGCCGATTTTCTGCGCGATTTCCGCGGCGACACGATCCATCCCTCCACGCTCGAAGTGATGTACGAGCTCGGCCTGCTCGAAGAATTCCTGAAACTTCCTCATGACGAACTTCGCGAACTGAGCGCGGAAATTAACGGCCTGCAATTTACCGTTGGCGACTTCACGCACGTGCCCGGCCATTGCAAATTTATCGCGCTGATGCCGCAGTGGGATTTTCTGAACTTCATGGCCGACCGTGCTAAACGCTATCCGGAATTCAATCTGCGCATGCAATCCGAAGTTACCGGCTTGATTCTCGAAGGGGATCGCGTCATCGGTGTGCGCGCGAAAACCCAACTCGGCCCAGTCGAAATTCGTGCCGAACTGGTGATTGGCGCCGACGGTCGCCGTTCCGTCGTCCGCGAGAAAGCCGAACTCGAAGTGGAAACTTTCGGTTCGCCCATCGACGCTCTCTGGATGCGCATCTCCCGCCACGCGAGCGATCCTCCGCAAACTTTTGGCCACATTGATTCGGGCAGAGTCCTCGTCATGATCCAGCGCAATGAGTACTGGCAATGCGCCTTCGTGATCCCCAAAGGTGGTTTCGACGCCATACGCGAGAAAGGTTTGCAGGCATTCCGTGACGATATCGTCCGGCTGCAACCGTTTTTACGCGGCCGCGAGAACGAATTGAAAAGTTGGGACAACATAAAATTGCTCACCGTGGTCATCGATCGTCTGAAGAAATGGTATCGCCCTGGACTGCTCTGCATCGGCGACGCAGCCCACGCCATGTCGCCGATCGGCGGCGTAGGCATCAATCTCGCAATTCAAGACGCGGTAGCCGCGGCGAACATTCTCGCGCCTGCATTTCAACGCGGCACCACTCCCGGAACAATTCCCGTGATGGACGCGCTCAGCGAAGCGATTTCCCCAGCAGAAGGCGCGCTGCCCGCCGCAATCGCGATGGGATTGATTCCCGCACTCGAAGGCGTCCCGAGCCCGCTTTTTAATCCGCTACTTGCCGGAAGCGCGTACGTCGTCCCATCTCGCGGACCGAAGCTTAGCCGCGCATTTCTGCGTAGCAGGTTCGATGCGAGCGACGCAAGCGTTCAAGGCCGCGCCGGTAATACTCCCGCGCCTTCAATCATCACGGATTCACAGTCGCAAGAGCCTGCATATAGCTCCGTGACGGAAGACGACCTCGCTGCCGTCCAGCGCCGCCGCGAATTCCCCACCCGCATGATGCAGCGCATACAACTGGCCATTCAAAACCGCGTGATCAGCCGCGTCCTCTCAGCGAATAAGCAAATCGAAGTTCCCTTAGTCGTAAAACTCTTGCGCCGCTTCCCTATCTTGCGCCGCATTCCAGCCTACATCGTAGGCATCGGCTTCCGCCCCGAGCACGTCGAAACCCAAGACGCCACCGCCCAAGAAAAATGACCGACTCCGCGCCCCCTTCAAACGCCGGCAAGCCGAGCGACCATCTCGCCAACGAACGCACCTTCCTCGCCTGGATTCGCACGAGCATCAGCATCATCGTGTTCGGCTTCGTAGTCGCAAAGTTCGGCATAACGCTGCGCGAATTTCTGCGCATTTCGGGAAATGCCGCTCACGAAAGCGGAACTTCCTTGATGATCGGCCTGGGATTCATGATGATGGGGATTTTTATGGCGCTGGTGTCCGGATACCGCTACCGAGTCACGATGCGTAGTCTGGATGCTGGCAATTTCAAGCCCGCCGGGGCAATCGTGACCATCCTCGCCGTGCTTGCTGCCCTTTTCGGAACGATCCTTGCAGCCTATTTAATTTATACCGCGCGCACCCTGTAAGAAGATTTCGTCGCCGCGTACTGCAACATAATGATCCCCGTCTTGTAAATCTTATGGCTCGTCAACTTCAGCTTGGCTTGCTTAGCCGGCGACGGAAGCAACGGAATTCCTCCGCCGAGAAGCACGGGAATCACCGCTAGCTCAACGGAGTCCACTAGCCCAACGTCAAGAAAGCTGCGAAAGAGCGAGCCGCCGCCGAATAGCCAAATATCTTTCCCGGATTTTGCTCGCAGCGCCGCCGCCGTTTTCTCGCATTCGCCCCCCACAATGGTAACGTCCGGATGGTCGCTCTGCTGCAGCGTGCGCGAAAAAACAATCGTCTTCATTCCCGGCATCGCCGCGTTTCCCTGCTTTGCCATCATTTGAAATGTGTGGCGTCCCATCAACAGCGTGTCGAATTGCTTGAAAAGCCCGCTGAAATCGATCTCCGGGTCCATGATAATCCAGTCCGACTCACCCTTCGGCCCCGCGATGTATCCATCCAGACTCATCGCCACCTGGTAACGTATTCGCCGCATGGCCTCCTCCCGCGCCCGTCAGTAATCTATCTACTTGGCCATTATCGCGCACGTCACTAAATGCTGGCGAGGAACATTTTCCAAGACGCCGGGTTCAGTGTGTTGTCCGCTTGATGCTCGTGAGTTACGATGTGTACGACTTCTCCGGGCGCGGCTTCTTCGATGGAACAAACTTGGCGATGGCAACTCGCGAGCTGCGTCCTTTTCACCCTTCTTGCCGCGCTTGTTTATCCCGCTCCTCCCGCAAGCCACGCGCCTCCGCAGGACTCCCCTCACAACATTGCAATAAGTAATTTGCAAAGTGCTGCGCAAAATAAAAACCCTCCTGCCGAACCGCCAGCTCAAATCGAACGCCGTCGCGCCCTGCATGCGCTTAACCGCCTCACCTTCGGCCCGCGTCCCGGCGAAGTGGACAAAGTTCTGGCCAAAGGCGTGGACTCCTGGATAGAAGACCAGCTCCATCCCGAAAGTATTGACGACGGCGCACTTGGAGCGCATTTGTCCGCCTACCGCGCCCTCACTCTGCGCCCGCAAGAGCTCGCGCAAACATTTCCCACCGACGGCATGATCCGCCAAGTCATGGCCGGCAAACGCCCGATGCCCACCGATCCATCGCAGAAACTTATCTACGAAGTTTTCGTGGCGAAACTCAAACAGCAAATGGCGCAACAGGAAGCTGCGAAGGCCGCCGCTCCCGCAAAAGACGCCGCGAAACCTCCTGCGGAAACAAATGCCGTGGAGAAAGCGAAAGACAAGCTGGCGGAGAAACTCACGGAAGCGCCCGCAGGACCCACCCCGCAAGAAAAAGCCCGCGCATTCGCCGATACACTGCTCGAGCTTCCCAACAACAAGCGCATGGAAGCGATGATGAAGGCGCCGCCCGAAGAACTCATGAATTTCTCCGATCAGCTCACCGGTGATCAGCGCACCCGCTTAAACGCGGGTTTTTCTCCGCGCGAACGCGAAACCTTGCGCGCTCTCAGCAATCCGGTCGGCGTGGTGTCGTACGAATTGCAGCAAGCTAAAGTCGCGCGCGCCACGTTTTCCGAGCGACAGCTCCAGGAAGTGATGACCGATTTCTGGATCAATCACTTCAACGTGTATCTCTACAAAAGCAATCAGGCTCCGATTTACACCGTAAGTTACGAACGCGACGTCATCCGCCCGCACGCTCTGGGCAAATTCCGCGATCTACTCGTAGCCACGGCGCAAAGTCCAGCCATGCTGAACTATCTAGACAACTGGCTCAGCATCGGCCCGCATTCCGCCGTCGCAGAAAAAAGTAAGAATCAGAGCGGGTTGAACGAAAATTACGGCCGCGAGCTGATGGAGCTGCACACGCTTGGTGTGGATGGCGGCTACACGCAAAATGACGTAACCGAACTCGCGCGCGTCCTCACCGGATGGACCATCGCACAGCCCGACGACGGCGGCCAATTTCAGTTCGACCCCAACCGCCACGAGCCCGGCAACAAAACAGTTTTGAAGCAGACCATTTACGACAGCGGCCAGCAGGAAGGAATGCACGTTCTCGACATGCTCGCGCACTCCCCTTCCACCGCCCACTTCGTTTCGAAAAAGCTCGCCGAGCGCTTTGTTGCCGACAATCCTCCCGAATCGCTGGTAAAGAAAATGGCTGCTACCTTTCAAGCTTCCGACGGAGACATTCGCGAGGTCCTGCGAACGCTTTTCAAGTCTCCCGAATTCTGGTCGCCGCAATATGAAAACAACAAACTAAAAACTCCTCTGGAATTTTTAGTCTCCGTCCTGCGCACCAGCGGCGCGGAAATGGACGCCCCGGATGCGGTCACGCAAAATCTCGCGCAGATGGGCATGCAGCCCTACGGCCAGGCCGTCCCCACCGGATACTCCATGATGGCCGAAACCTGGGAGACAGAAGGCGCGCTGCTCGCCCGCATTAATTTCGTCACCGCTCTGACGCAGGGGAAACTCAACGGACTGAAGTTCGATCCCGGAAACTTGCTCACGCTTGCTGTTTTTGACGACCCGGACATGCCGCGAACAAAATCGGTCCTGCTCGGCAAGCATTCCTCGCTGGATCTGGCCATCGCGCTCTCGCAGGACGCCCTTTTGCCCGACGGCATCTCCGCCAAAGACCAAGCCATCATAGAAAAACAGCTCTCTGACCCCGAAGTGCAGCGCCAAATCTCAGCCTCTCCCGACGCGGGCCTTCGCCTAGTCGCCGGCTTTCTCCTGGCCTCTCCCGAATTCCAAAATCGCTAATCGTTAGTGCCGAGCGCCATTGACCGCGTCGGCCACAAAGCGCATCTTTCTCGAATACTCCTCAAGAGCCTTGCGGCCTTGCTTCGTGAGTCTTTATGCCCGAACTTTTTACATTCACGCGCACGGGGCACGACGTATAATTCGCGCGGAACGAACATTAATCAAGCGAGGCTCAAAGATGAAATGCTTCTCAATCGCTTTGGCAATTTGTTTTTTCGCCGTTGGACTTACCGGCGCGCAGCAAGAGAAGCCCTACCAAACCGGAGAGCCATCTACCCCGGAGGAAATCAAGCAGTTCAACGCTGACCAGATCGCCGCTCTCCAAAAACAGATCGCGGGCAAGGAAACTCAGCCTTCGGAATCTGTGTTCAAAAATATCAAGGTAATGACGGGCATTCCGGCCGGAAATCTCTTGAAGATCATGCAAGGCGGCTTCAGCCGTTCGCTTGGCACCAGTTGCGCTCATTGCCAC
>Ga0206845_1057_pt2 | contig 31200 bp, 28 predicted proteins | sample Alteio_BWOrgCont_19_FD_152887 | JGI IMG/M metagenome (GOLD analysis project Ga0206845, IMG submission 152887) | Enriched cells from forest soil in Barre Woods Harvard Forest LTER site, Petersham, Massachusetts, United States -... | ecosystem: Environmental > Terrestrial > Soil > Temperate forest >...
CAGCACCGGACCGCTGCGGGTCAATTTCCTGGCCCATTTCGCGCCCTACGCGAGAGAAGTCGTGATTGCCGGCGCCGATCGCGACCACATCGGTGTCCTCGTTTTCCCCGACGTCGATGCATGCGGTGAGCTGTCGCCCGGACCTTGCACCGTGGAGGAATTGCTCGCACGGCCCGCGGTACGCGCGAAGTTCAGGGAACTGCTCCTGAGCATGGCTCAGACCAGCACCGGCGGTTCGAATCGAATCGTCCGCGCGATTGTTCTTGATGTGCCGCCATCGATTGATGCGCATGAGTTGACAGACAAGGGCTCCATCAGCCAGCACGCTGTGCTGGAGAACCGCGCTCCAGTGGTGGAGGAACTCTATCGCGGCTCGCCGCGGGTGATTTCGATCCACGAGTCCGAATCTGAGTAACGTCGCAGGCAGAAAATGCCAGGCGCTCGCCAACCGATTCTCTCTACTCTGAGGAACGCCTGACGAGTGCATCGAGCAGCAGGCGGAGGAGCACAAATGAATCGAGAATTGGCGTTGAAGATTGCGTTGGCGTTTGTGGGATTGATCTTTTTGGCGTTAGCTTATCCCCTGATCCTGTTTGTGAGGCAAGACCCGGGTACCTCAATGATGTTCAGCATTTACGTCACGCTGGGTGTTTTCCTGCTTCTCGCGATCCGCAATCCACTGGCGAGTCGCAGCCTGATCGCTTTTACCGCATGGTCGAGCTTCGCTCATGCTCTCGTTATGGGCACTCAGGCAATGCGGGATATGATTTCACGCGGAGAACTGGTGGGAGTTGGGGTACTCGTCGTCATCGGCGTAACCTTGATCGCGCTCGCGCCGGTAAAGCAGGGCGCCGCGATCGCCTGATGGCGGGGTCGCCTTAATCGACCACTACAGACCCGCGAGGATCGGTTCGTCCAGCCGGTCTCGCCCGTCGAGTTCGCGCAACGACTCGAGATACGGGGCGCGCGCGACCCCATGTTCGGTGATGATCGCCGTAACGTAGCGATTGGGCGTGACGTCGAAGGCCGGGTTGCGCACGGCCGTTCCCTCGGGGGCGACGCGGATACCCTGTAAATGCGTGACCTCCGCCTCGCCGCGCTCTTCGATCGGGATATGCGTGCCATCCGGCAGCGTGAGATCCAGCGTCGAGACAGGCGCGGCCACGTAGAACGGTACGTTGTTCTCTTTCGCGAGCACCGCAACGCCGTAGGTTCCGATTTTGTTGGCGACATCGCCGTTGGCGGCGATACGATCCGCGCCTACGATGACGCATCCGATCTTGCCTGCATGGAGAAAATATCCGGCCATATTATCGGTGATGAGAGTCGCCGGAATGCCATCATGCTGGAGTTCCCAAACGGTCAGCCGGGCTCCCTGGAGAAACGGGCGCGTCTCATCGGCATAGACATCGATATGCTTGCCGGCCTCGACGGCGGCTCGCACCACTCCCAGCGCCGTTCCGTAGCCGGCGGTCGCGAGCGCGCCCGCGTTGCAATGTGTCAGAACAGTGCGTCCGTCGGGAACCAGCGGGGCTCCGTGGCGCCCGATCGCACGGTTGATTTCGATATCCTCCTCGCGCACCAGTTTCGCCTCGGCAATCAGGCGTTCGCGAATCTGCTCGACCGGGAGGTGGCGGATCGATGCGTAGAGCTGCTTCATCCGCTCGATACCCCAGAACAAATTAACGGCAGTGGGCCGCGTCGCTGCCAGTTCGGCGCAAATTCTTTCGAATTGCGCATCGAGATCGGCCGGGGCGGCTTGGGCTATGCCAATCGCAACACCCATGGCCGCGGCTACTCCAATCGCCGGCGCCCCCCGGATAATCATTGTCCGGATGGCGTCGGCAACTTCGCCGTAACTTCGACAGGTGACGTACGTTTCTTCGGCGGGCAGGCGGGTCTGGTCGATCATGACCACACCATCGGCGTTCCATTGAATCGTTTCAATCATGAATTATTTTGGGCTGCCGTGAGATCCCGACAATAGGAATGTCAGCAGGAACGGCAGCGAGTTGTAGGAAATGTGCGTAATTGCAGATGCGCGAGTCGAGCCGGAAATGTGCCGGACCACGCCCAGCACGAAACCAACCAGCGTGATCAGGACGCCGCTTTGCCAGATAAATGCGTTCTGACTCAGATGCAGGGCGCCGAACAACACCGAGGTCACGAGAATGCCGGGCAGCACGCCCATGACATCCACCAGGACGGGTTGGAGAAAACCGCGAAACAGGAGTTCCTCGACTATCGGACCGAAGGTGACTCCGAAGAGCGCAATACCGATGCGGCTTGCGGTGTCCTTGAGCAGATTATCGAACGGTGTTTCGACATTGGGAAAATTCATGAGACTCCCGAGCAGAATCATCGCGACTCCCAACAAGACGCCGAGAACAATGAGGTTCAGGACGCTGAACGGTTGCGGAATCCACCCGAGCGACTTGAGCAGAGGCTCGTGATAACGAGCGAAAAGCAGCCTTAGCGCCAGGAAGATGATGGCATAGCCAATGAACTCCGCAGCCAGCAGAGCGAGACCGGCGCCCGCGTCAAAATGCAGGTAAGGACTGCCTGCACGTACTGCCAGCCCACCGATGCCCACCGCGGGGATGAAGAGGGCCGCAATAAGCAGCAGTTCCGCAAAGCCCCAGAATGGACGTTCGGGATCGGCGAGGTGGACGGGTTGGGACAGTTCGGGACTCAAGAAGTCGCCTCGATCAGAGCTGCCGCCAGTAGTGGAATCATGATCTCATGATGGCCCGTCAGCGCGTATCCATGGCCGCCGGAGTGCGCGTGGGGCCTCTCAACCACGTTAACGCGAGGGCGGTAGTGTTGCAGGAAGTCGAGATTGATCGTGGTGAATGCGGCCAGCGGGTGACCCAGATTTCGCACGGAGGAAACAGCCTTGAGAAAGACCTCCGGCATCACAACCGCGGAGCCCGCATTGATGTACACGCCGCCGTCGTTCATTGCGGAAACCAGAGTACAGAACAGCCGGAAGTCATGGTGCGTGGCGCTCCCCAGTATGGCGGCATCGGCCGCCGGATGCGTGTGGGGCGTGTCGGTTCCGATGGCAATGTGAACGGTAACAGGCACGCGGGCGCGCCAGGCCTGGAGCAGGAGGCTTGCGGGCGCATGTGCTTCGGGCGCGAGGCGATCCAGAGCGCGGCCAAGGGCCTCGCCTGCACCTGCTCCAGGTTCCAGCGCCTGATTCCATTCACGGCCCGTTTCTTCGGCGGCGCCGAAGCGTCCGTCAGGAAGGACCGCTTCCACGTCTTCGCTGGTTCGGCCCACCAGCGCGATTTCAAAGTCGTGGATGGAGGCTGAGCCGTTCATCGCGAAGGCGGTGGCCAAGCCGCGGCGCATGAGGTCGATGAGAACGGGCGCGAGGCCGCACTTGATGACATGGCCACCCATGCCCCAGATCACCGGCTTTTGCCTCGTTCGGGCGGTGGCGATGGCTCCGACAACAGATCGCAGCGTGTCGCCAGCAAGGATATGCGGGAAGCTCGCAAGAAGGCCAGGCAGACCGGCTCCCGGTTCGTATACTTTTGCGAAGTCCGTCTGTTTGACTTTGCCGCCACGCTGGGCGAGCGGAATGGTTGTCAAGCCGGAAAGATCGATGGGCGTCACGCTGTAACGATTATTCACAACCAGATCCGGCAACTCTCATTACGCTCGTGCAATTGGTACGATCTTCGACTTCCGGAGTTTCCGGTCGCGGGTCAGGAGTGGAACCCGGTGTACGACGCTGGTTGCACCGATCAATTCGTCCGCAGGATCACTCCGGAAATCAAGCTCCGTGGATCTCCGGCAAATTGCCAGGTCAAGCGGCCAAACGTGAACTCTCGCGAAAATGCGGCTGAATTCGGAGGAATCCAAATCGATGGCAACGCGTCCCAGTTGCGCGAGTTTCGCCACCTCCCAGAGCACAATCGCCGAGATACCCCATGGGTTCCCGGCGAGCAATTTGCGCTCGGAAGCCGTCAGGGAATCGTTCAGCGCAAACAGCAGAATATGAGTATCAAGATTGAGCATCCCAGTCGATTCCCGTCGAGAAAACATCGCCCGTGATTTTTACTTTGCCCTTCATGCTCCCTATCAAACCCGCGCAACCGGACTCAATGGGAATCAGCCGGGCAACCGGTTTCCCGTGTTTCGTGATGACGACTCCATCGGGATCAAGGTGGTCCAGCAGAGAAAGACACTGCTCCTTGAACTTCGAGGCGTTCAACTGTTCCATAAGAAGATTATAGCCAATTTTTCGGACTGGTCAGAAATATTGACCACTATCAGAAAATAACGACGAGACAAAAAGCGCCTGCTTCCGCGCGCGCCTCGGAGGTGCTGTCTTTACTTTACTGCAGCCTTCAGGCGGCTCTGCCGCGCTGCAGCAGCTTGCGCAGCGCCTCGCCCGTAAAACTCCGGCGGGACCGCATCACCTGCTCCGGAGTACCCGCGGCCACCAGACGTCCGCCATCTTCGCCGCCGTCCGGCCCGAGATCGATGACCCAATCGGCGGACTTGATCACGTCCAGATTATGCTCTATTACGAGGACGGTATTGCCCAGATCGACCAGACGCTGCAGGACTTCGAGTAGTTTGCGAACGTCTTCAAAGTGCAGCCCCGTGGTTGGTTCGTCGAGAACATAAAACGTCCGTCCCGTCTGCCGCTTGCTGAGCTCTTTCGCCAGTTTGATGCGCTGCGCTTCTCCGCCGGAAAGCGTAGTGGACGACTGCCCCAGATGAATATAGCCAAGCCCAACATCAAGCAGAGTCTGCAGTTTCGGCCTGATCTGCGGGTTAGTTTCGAGTACGGGCAAAGCCTCCTCAATCGTGAGACCAAGCAGGTCCGCGATCGAATAACCTTTATATTTCACTTGCAGAGTTTCGTGGTTGTAGCGCTTGCCGCGGCAGACATCGCAGGTAACGTAAACGTCCGGCAGGAAGTTCATCTCGATCCGCTTCAAACCGTCTCCCTGGCACGCTTCGCAGCGGCCGCCCTTCACGTTGAAGCTGAATCGGCCCGGCTTGTAGCCGCGTTCACGCGATTCCGGCAGCATGGCGTAAAAATCGCGGATCGGCGAGAAAAGCCCGGTATAAGTGGCCGGGTTTGAGCGCGGGGTCCGGCCGATGGCGGACTGGTCGATGCGGATTACCTTATCTACGCTGGCGATTCCGGAGATCTCTCCGTGCACGCCAGGTGTTTCGTGCGACCCGTAGATCTCGTGGGCGAGGGCGCGATAAAGAATATCGTTGACCAGCGTGGACTTCCCGCTGCCGGAGACCCCGGTGACAACAATCAGCCGACCGAGAGGAAACTCCACGTCGATCCCTTTGAGATTGTGCTCGCGGGCGCCACGGATGAGAATCGATTCGCCATTGCCGTCCCTGCGTGCGGGCGGGATCGGTATGGACAGCGTTCCCGCGAGATACCGGCCGGTGAGAGACTTCCCGTCGGCCCGTATATCGTCCGGAGTTCCGCTGGCGACGAGTTCGCCACCCAGACGGCCGGCGCCGGGTCCAAGATCGATTACATAATCGGCGCGTTCGATGGTTTCCGCGTCGTGTTCGACGACCAGGACTGTATTGCCCATGTCACGCAAGGCGGTGAGAGTATCGAGCAGGCGGTCATTATCGCGCGGATGGAGGCCGATCGAAGGCTCATCCAGCACGTAGAGAACTCCTCGCAGCTTGGAGCCGATCTGAGTGGCGAGACGTATCCGCTGAGCTTCGCCGCCCGATAGGGTCGAGGCGGCGCGCTCGAGGCTCAGATAGTGCAATCCAACAGATTCCAGAAATTCCAGACGGCGTCGGATCTCATCCACTACGCGGCCTGCGATCTGAGTCTCACGATCAGTCAGTTGCCACGAGCGCGCCGTAATGAGAGCGCGCGACAGAGGCATCGCGGTGAATTCGGCGATCGAGATATTGTTGACTCGCACCGCCAGACTGGCAGGACGCAGCCGCTTCCCGCCGCATGAGGCGCATGGAACCGGCGACATGTAGTCGTTGAGCCAGTCCTGATACTCGGAGGGCGCGTCCCGATAGATTTCGCCAAGAATTTCGACAACGGCGGCGAGCAACGCTTCCCGCGCGGCGACCGGCAGCTTCTCGAAAGGGGTCTTCAACCGCGCGCGCAGGGACTTCGCCACGGCCTGCACGCGAGTCGTGACACGGCTGGATCCCGCGCCCGGACCGAGCCCGCCCTCAAGCAGCGGCTTCGTCGCGTCCGCAATGATTTTGTCGGGATCGAACGCCCAGATGCTGCCGATGCCGGAACACTCCTCACAGGCGCCGTAGGGGCTGTTGAAGGAAAACGACCGGGGCTCAAGTTCAGGCACGCTGGTCCCGCATTCCACGCAAGCTAGTTTCTGCGAATACAGCCGTTCCTCGCCGTTCACGACCGAGATCAGAACGAGCCCGTTCGCCAGCTTCGTGGAGGTCTCAATCGATGCCTCCAGACGCTTGTCGATTCCCGGTTTAACAAGTAGCCGATCCACGATGACTTCGATGGTGTGATTGCGGCGTCTGTCGAGTGGAATGTCGTCTTCCAGGGACCGGATGACGCCGTCGATACGTGCTTTGACAAAGCCTTGCCGCGCCAGCTTCTCAAGTTCCTTCTTGAATTCGCCTTTGCGTCCGCGTACAATCGGGGCCATGACAAGAATTCGATCGTCGGGCCGGAGCGTGAGGACGTGCTTCAGAATCTGCTCGGTAGTCTGACGGGAGATTTCGCTGCCACAAACGGGACAATGGGGGACGCCAATTGAGGAGTAAAGTAACCTCAGGTAATCGTAGATCTCCGTGATCGTGCCGACCGTGCTTCTGGGACTGCGGCCGGTGGTCTTCTGGTCGATGGAAATCGACGGGCTCAAGCCGTCGATGGAATCGACATCAGGACGCTCCATCTGATCAAGGAACTGGCGGGCGAAAGTCGATAAGGTTTCGACATAGCGCCGTTGACCTTCAGCATAGATCGTGTCGAAAGCGAGAGACGACTTGCCTGAGCCGCTCAGCCCCGTGATCACGGTCAGGGAGTTACGCGGTATATGAACGCTGATATTCTTCAAGTTGTGCTGGCGGGCGCCTGAGACAGTGATTTGTTCCAACATTAAGCGACTCGAACTCAAAAACTAAGAAATGCCAAACTGCGCCACATGCGGTGGCAATCTCTCACGCCGTCCGCGCAACACCTTCCGGAAAATCTTCTGGCATGCAGCCTTTCGATGCGACGACTGCGGCGCGCGATGGTATTACGACCGGCCCTTCCTCGCCGCGTTCCGGCTTTATAGCCATTGTCCGGTCTGTCAGACCTCGCAGCTGACAGTTATGGGGAGCCCGGACCCGGTCGACCGCGTGAGTTCCAATCCGCTGCGGGCGATGCTTCGAATGTTCGGATTTCCCCTCTACCACTGTACCTTCTGCCGGTTTCAATTCCGGGACTGGCGCCGGCTGGATCCCGCCGCCTCTTCGTCCCGGCGCCGCGAGGCCTGAGCCGGTATGATCCGAAGCAGCGCAAGGGCCGCCGGACGCGGCGCCAAAAAATGGAGGAACCAGCCCGTCCAGCCGCGTTTTGGCGACCAGAACTTGCACGTGTTCCTTAAAAGATGATCCTGAAAACCGACGAGCCGGATCGCGGCAAACGTCTGGACGCCCTGCTGCATGAACGGCTTCCGGAATACAGCCGGTCGCGCCTGCAAACATGGATTCGGGAAGGCCGGGTTCACGTGAATGGCGTTCGGGGGAAGCCATCATCGACGATCCGGGGTTGCGAGGATATCGAGGTCAATCCAGCCCCCATGCCGGCTCTCAAAGCGGAAGCCGAAGACATTCCGCTTTCCGTGCTCTATGAAGACGATGCGGTGGTGGCAATCGATAAGCCCGCGGGCATGGTGGTCCATGCCGGGGCCGGGGTTCACGGTGGAACGGTCGTCAACGCGTTGCTGCATCGGTTCCAGTCTCTGTCGTCCGTGGGGGGAGACATCCGGCCCGGGATTGTGCACCGGCTGGATCGGTTCACTACAGGCGTGCTTCTTGTGGCTAAGACGGACGCGGCACACCAGAATCTGGCTCTTCAGTTCTCCTCGCGCGAGGTGGAAAAGACTTACCTTACTCTGGTGGAAGGCGAACTCACCGGGACGGGACGGATCCGGAAGCCGATTGCGCGAGACCCCGGGAACAGGGCACGTATGACGGCTCGCCTGAGCACCGGGCGCAGCGCTTTGACCGACTGGAAAGCGGTCGAACACTTTCGGGATTTTACCTTCCTCGAAATTCGTATAGGCACAGGGAGGACCCACCAGATTCGGGCTCATATGGCTTCACTGGGGCACCCGGTCGCGGGCGACCGGCTGTATGGCGGAAAGGCGTCGCCCTGGAACCGCTATTTTCTTCATGCATGGCGTCTGGGCTTCCGAAGTCCGGCAACCGGCCAGCGGCTCACCGTCGAATCTCCGTTTCCGCCGGAGCTTCTGGAATGGAAAAGTTCGCTCGATCCGCGACCGGCTTAACGCTGGTCCAGTGGGTTTCCCCGGATTTCCCCCCTTTGAAAATCTCCTCGTAGTGACCGAAGGGTGGCCCCGGACGGCACGACCTCGACGGGCGCGTGGCGCAGGAATGGAGCACGGGCGGGCAGCTCGCGGATTACGTCTATCTCGACGGCCAGCTAAACCGGGGAACAGAATTGGTAATTCTCTTCCACACCCGGCATCGCCCCTGCCCCCTTTCGCGCGTCGGCCCTAACTTTGCAATTGCGCCGGTTATCCGTTGCGGCCATGCTGGAACAGAAAGCCCGAGAAATGTTCAAATGGTATTGTAGAGAAAACGTTTTCACGGAGCGAGCTTGAGGCTATCGCGAAAGCATTGGCCGAAACGTCGGAAGGACTGACTGGATCAGAGATCGGCCATCTTCTCGCGACGCTCAAAATGAGCGATCCGATGCCGACCATGACCAAATGGAAGCGGTTGCGCAATGCTTTTGTTGAACGTCAGAACCACAGTCAGAACCACAGCCAGAACCGGCGGGCAGTTGTCGAATTCGTCCGCCAGGCTATGACGCCCGGACGCTATGCAAGAGAACCGCAACGGTTCGAGACAATGCGAGCTAATCTCAATGTGGCGTTGGCGTTTTCTGGAATCGCCATCGATCGTTCAGACGAACTGTCGGCTGTGACCAGAGCCGAGACATTAACGGAAGCACACCGCCGCGCCGACGAGCTTAGGGCCGATTTAACAACGCGAGGCGTGCACCCCGATGTCTTGCGTTTCTGCCGTGCCGAGCTGGTTGCCGATAACTATTTCCACGCTGTACTTGAAGCGACTAAAAGCGTTGCTGACAAAGTTCGTGAGAAATCCGGCCTCACAGAAGACGGAGCGAAACTGGTGGACACTGCGTTGTGTGGTTCAGCGCCGCGCGTGGCGATCAACGACTCAATAACCGACAGCCAGCGCAACGAGCAGAGCGGATTCGCCAATCTTGTGAAAGGCACATTCGGCATGTTCAGGAATCCCACGGCGCACGACGCCCGCGTTCTCTGGGCCATGAGCAAAGAAGATGCGAAAGACCTTCTATCTCTCGCGTCGTTGATTCACAGGCGGCTTGATGCGGCTCATTAGCGTCCGAAAAAACGGTCATGAACATGGCGCAAATTTGTTCGAAACGCCCTGAATTCCGGTAACTCTCGACAAAATGAAGCATTTCGTCGATGGCGCAAGAAGCCCCTGTCCGCGCAGCAAATTCGTGAATTTCCCGCGCTACCTTACCGATATTGCCTCACCCCTGTTTTTCGCGTACATTGAAGGGCATGGAAGTACATTTCACGCCCGAACAGGAAACGCAGCTTTCCCAAATCGCCACCTACGCAGGGATAGACGCCGAGCGACTGGTGAAGGACGCCGCTTTGCGGTTGCTGCAGGACGAGGCCCGCTTTCGCGCCGCCGTGCGTGAAGGTATCGCACAGGCCGACCGGGGCGAGTTCATTGAAGAGGCAGAAATGGACGCCCGCCTTGAGCAGATGTTGCACTCATAGAAATGCGTATCCGCTGGACGCTCGCCGCCGCAGCGGACTTGCAGAGCATCAGCGATTATCTTCAAGAGCATCATCCGCGCTACCGTGATGCGACCGTCCGCAAGCTCTACGCCGATATCCGCGACCTGAAACACTGGCCGGGACGAGGCCGACCGGGGCGCGAGGAGGGCACGCGCGAGATTTTGTTTCAGCCTGCGCCTCATGTGGCCGTGTATCGAGTGAAAGAGCAGACCATCGAGGTCATGCGGATTTATCACACGGCACAAAACCGGGTTCGTTAAATGAGTAAATGGTGGTCGTGGGTTCCCGGCTTGCACGGTGTGGCGCTCAGCCAGCGCCGCCGTGAAGCTCTGTCAAGCATCATCGGTGACCGACTATTCGTTGTAAAGTCCCTCGGGTTTGCATTCGATTCAAACGCTGTGGATGCCGTCCTACATTGGGTCTTCAGGCCGGGGATAGCAAACGGCGTGCCTGTAAAGGTCCGGGCAACTATCGTAGTCAATTTCCGCAGATGACAGGAGAACCCTCTAATGCTCGCCCGGAACCAGCGCGGCGCCTGACTCGTGTTTCGGACCGCGCCACGACGAGGGCGGCTCTTTGAACCATACCGAAAACAGGAGGCCTGCGATGATTACTGCCAGCGTCCCGATGACGTTGAACCAGAGGAACGCAATGCTGGTGAAGAGGGAACACGCCACGATTACAGCCTCGCCGGTCAACATTGCCCAAAAAGCCGCCGACCCCCGCACGCGTTTGAAAAAGAACGCAAGCACGAAAACCCCCAGCAGGACCGGATAGAAGTAAGACCCAACCTGGTTTACTGCTTCAACCAAAGACCCGAGATTTTTGGCGTATTGCGCAAAGACCACCGCCCATGCCCCCCAGATCGCTGTACATACCCGTGATACGACAAGGTAATGCCGGTCGGTCTCATCGGGACGCAGCATGCGCCGGTAGAGGTCCATCACGCTGACCGCGGCTAGGGAATTCAGTTCGCCGGAACTGGACGACATTGCCGCGTTGAGGATCACGGCGATTACCAGTCCGATCACGCCCGCCGGAAAGTAGGTCGTCACGAACGACAGAAAGATGTAGTTTGTATCGTTGTACCCGCTTTGTCCCTGCGACTTCTCATAGAGTTTGATGCCCGACTGGCGTGCGCCATCGATTTCCTTTTGAGCAGCCCGGTAGGCCGCAGTCGAGGCTGCCAACCGCGACGCATCGTCCTGTTTGCGCGCGGCATTCAGAGATTCCGCCGCCTTCTCGCGCCGGTTCCACGCATTCTCGTACTGGCCCTCAACGCGAGCAAATTCATCCTGCGACCGAATCGACTTCATGGCCGTTTTCTCAAACAGCATCGGCGGCTGCGCGAAGAGATAGAACACGAAGACCATCGCGCCCACGAAAAGAATGAAAAATTGCATCGGCACCTTGGCGATCGCGTTGAACAGCATGCTCAACTTGCTCTGCGCCACCGACTTTCCGCTGAGATACCGCTGAACCTGCGACTGGTCGCATCCGAAATAACCCAGCATGAGAAACGTACCGCCCAGCAGTCCGCTCCAGAGGTTGTAGCGGTTATTCCAATCGAGTTTGGTATCGATGGCATTGAGTTTACCGACCGCACCGGCGAGATAAACCGCGTCGGCGAAGCTTACACCGTGCGGCATAAGCGAGATTACAGTGAAAAGCGCCAGAATCAGGCCTGCGAAGATGATCGTCATCTGCAGAACATCGGTCCATGTGACGGCGGGGATGCCGCCCATAGTCGTGTAGAGAACGCAGACAATTCCGATCAAAAGTGTTGTGATGCGATCGTTCCACCCGAAGATGACGCTCATCACGATGGCCGGAGCATAAAGCGCCAGTCCAACCGCAGCGCCACGCTGGATCAGAAAGACGATTCCGGCAAGCGCCCGAGTCTTGGCATCGAATCGGCGTTCGAGATACTCATACGCCGTATATACGCCGGCCTTGTGGAAGATCGGAACTGCCGTAACACAGAGGATGACCATCGCGATCGGCAGGCCGAAGTAAAACTGCACGAAGCGCATGCCGTCGACATAGGCCTGCCCCGTCGTGGCTATGAATGTGATCGCGCTGGCCTGGGTCGCCATGATCGAGAGACCCATCGCGTACCAGGGCATCGTTTTGCCGGCCAAAAGATAGTGGCTGGTGGTCGTGCCGCCGCGTCCCCGCCAGAGCCCGAAGCTCGGGATCGCGATTATGGTCGCGATCATCACGATCCAGTCAAGCGTCGTCATGTGAGCGGATCATGCGAAATATCGCGTAAACAGGTAGAAAAGGATAATCAGCAGCCACAACCAGCCCAGAACGACTATGTAGACGTTGAGCCACGTCCCGAGTATGGGCGGTGGTTCGCTGTCGTAAGCCTCGGGCGGTAGTCTGAACTTCATTAGAAATAAGCTTAAGCCACGCGTCCCGTTATAGTTTGTCTACTCGATTCGAATTCCGAGAAGCGCGGCGAAAATCATTGCCTGGGAAGGATCGACCACCGCGCCGCGAATATCGGCGGCATTCATTTGTAAACCCTCGACGCGCGAGCCGCGCAGATCGGCGTCCATCAACTTGACCTTGCTCATCTCCGCGTTCTCGAGGTTGCACCGGCGGAATATGGAACCGGATAAATCGCTTCCCTGAAAGTCGGCGTCCGCGAAATTGCAGGAATCAAACTCAGCCGACTTGAATCGGGAAAAGCGAAACTGGGAGTATCGCTGATCGCCGCCCGAGAAGAAAACGTCCTGGCAATCGGCGATGCCCGCGCGAAGGCCGGTCATGCGGCAATCGACAAGTTCCACACGAATCAGATTCAGCCCATGCGTTTCGAGGTTCGCCAGATCGCAACGTATCAAGCGGACGTCCTTCCAGACGATAGAACCGAAGCTGCTGCCCGACAGGCTCACCCCTTCCAGCACGGACGCTTCAATGCGTAGCGTACCGGCTTTGCGGTCTTCGATCTTCACCCCCTTAATCGAACGATCGGCTATCGAAATGTCGCGTGGTTCGACCAGTGCTGCCCCATCGTCCGCCGACTCCAACTGATCCGGGATCTGCGGCTCGCGGCGCGTAAAGGTGAACTTGTTCGGTATGGGGGCCTGCCGCTTCATGCGAGCAGGTTGCCGCGCAGGACCGTTACAGCCTGCCCCGACATATAGACCCGGTCTCCTTCCAGACGGACCTTAACCACGCCGCCCCGCGCGGATGCCTGAAAACCGGTCATACAATCTTTCTTCAATCGGGCCGCCCAATACGGAGCCAGCGCACTGTGGGCTGAACCTGTCACCGGGTCTTCGTCGACTCCCGCTCCCGGCGCAAAAAAACGGGACACGAAGTCGTACTCCCGCCCGCGCGCCGTGACGATCACACCCCGCACCGCGAGTTGGCGCAGCAACTGGTGGTTCGGGCGGAGAGAGCGAAGTGTGGCTTCGTCGGCAACCTCGACAAGATAATCGAACTGGTTTCGTCCGACATAAGTCGGATCGGCGCCAAGTGCCTCGGCGAGCGAAGCCGGCGCCTCAGCGGGTTCGGCCAGCTTGATCGGGAAGTTCATTTCGATCCACTCGCCGTCGCGGCGGCACGTGAGCAGTCCGCTCCGGGTATGGAAGCGCGCCTCGACATCCGGTCCGAGGTGGCCGTCTTCCCAGAGGACGTGGGCGCTGGCAAGCGTCGCATGGCCGCACAGGTCAACTTCTATGGCCGGAGTAAGCCATCGAAGACGGTACCCGTCCCCTTCGGGATGCAGAAAAGCGGTCTCCGAGAGATTCATCTCGCTGGCGACATTCTGCATCCATTGGTCGTCGCGCGATTCCGGAAGGACACACACGGCCGCCGGGTTGCCGGCGAACGGAACGGCGGTGAAAGCGTCTACCTGGACGATAGGAACCGACATTCCACTATCAGAACATATGGGGCAGAACACATGCCGGAGACCACATGTCGGGCTCACGTAAACTGAAATCATGTCCCTGACGATATCCGGGCGGACGTTCCGCTCCCGCCTGATGATCGGCACCGGTAAATACCGGAGCTTCCCCGAAATGGCGCGCTGCCACAAGGCGTCGGGCGCGGAAGTGGTTACGGTCGCAGTGCGGAGAGTGAACCTCACGGATCGGTCGAAGGAATCGATGCTCGACTATATCGATCGCGAGCGCATGTTCATTCTGCCCAACACTGCCGGTTGTTATACGGCCGACGACGCGATTCGCACGGCGCGTCTGGGGCGCGAGGTGGGGCTATCGAACTGGGTCAAGCTTGAAGTCATCGGCGACGAGAAGACGCTCTTTCCGGATAACGCGGGGCTGGTCGAAGCGACCCGTGTCCTGGCCCGGGAGGGGTTCGTCGTGCTGCCCTATACGAACGATGACGTCGTGAATGCGCGCCGTCTCATCGATGCAGGCGCGGCGGCGGTGATGCCTCTCGCAGCTCCGATCGGGTCGGGTTTGGGCATTCAGAACCTGACCAATCTGCGCATCATGCGCGAGATGATTACCGAAGTTCCTCTGATTGTCGATGCGGGCGTCGGGACGGCGTCGGATGCCGCGATCGCCATGGAGATGGGTGCCGACGGGATTCTCATGAACACCGCCATTGCGGCTGCGGACGATGCCGAAAAGATGGCTGTGGCGATGAAACTGGGCGTTGAGGCCGGCAGGCTTGCGTATGAAGCGGGGCGAATGGAGAAGAAGCTTTACGCGAGCGCCAGCAGTCCGTTAGCCGGTCTTGTGGGAACAAGCGTGGCAGGAAGAAGTTGAGGCTGGTGGCGGGGGGGAGACTCGAACTCCCGACCTACGGATTATGAGACCGTCGCTCTAGCCAGCTGAGCTACCCCGCCCGACTCAGATTCTGATTTTAACATCCGGCTATTCGAAGAGGGTTTTCACCTCGATCGGGAATGCTGGCGGTAATTCCTGTGCCTCGATCGACTCCGCGCCGCGACGGCTGTCGGTACCTCCCTCCCCTGGCTGAGCTGAGCTGGGTCAGTTCGTGTTGATTGTCGCCGTCCTCATACAATCACTCGAACTCCGCACCATCATCCGCGTTCGGCGCCATGTCGAGATCGTTCTGGCCGTGAGAGACTTAATCTGGCAGGCGACGAATGGATAGCCGCTCGCGCAAGCGGGAGGAAAGTCCGGTCTCCACAGGGCAACGTGCCGGCTAACGGCCGGGGGGGATCTCTCAAAGGGATCTTTACGGAAAGTGCCACAGAAAATATACCGCCGGGTTCGTCTTTGCGAATCCGGTAAGGGTGAAATGGTGCGGTAAGAGCGCACCGCGGACGGAGTAATCCGGCCGGCAGGGTAAACCCCACGCGGAGCAAGACCAAATAGGGGAGAAGGAGCGGCCCGCTCCGTTAAACTTCCGGGTAGGTCGCTAAAGTTTTTGTGCGAAGCGCCTGAACCGCGCGGAAGCGCTTAGACGACGAGCCGTGCAGTAATGCCCGGCCAAGACGAATGGCTATCGCCCGCAAGGGTACAAAAACCGGCTTATAGTTCTCGTCTGCCGAACTTTCACCGACCCGAGCAGCTCCGTTTCCAGACGCAAAAAAGGCCGACCGGGTTTTACCCGGCCGGCCTTTAACCTGCAAGTAATTACTAAACTACTTGGGGCAGCCCTTCGCCTTGACTTCCTTCTCAGGCGCAGGCATGAGACCGGTGATGTCCGCGGGCATTGCCGCGCCACCCGGTACAACCCAGACTTCCACCCGGCGGTACTGTGCCCGCGTGTCGGATTCCGATACAGCCTGACCTCTGCGTTCCTTCACATCCGTGGAAGAACCGCAAAGTGCCGGTCTGGTCATGGAAGCCTGGTCGTCTCCGACCCATTTCACGAGAACACGGCTCAGATCGAGCGACGGGCAGATTCCCGTACCCGCGCTGAGTACTGCGGCCGCATTAAGTGTGCGCTGCTCGTCCACGTGCAACGCTGGGGGTTCATTCATATCGCGATGTCCGATAAGAATGACCTTCGCATCCGGATCGTTGCGGAGAATCGGCGTCAATACGTCGATCAGCAAACGTTTGCCGCAATTGTTCACACGGGAACTCCGGGGCTGGAAGACGATGTCGTCCAGGCGCCGGGCTTCAGGTACCAGATTGATAGTCACCGGCGCGGTAGCGCTGGCCATCTGGTTCTTCGCGTCGGTAGCGGTAGCCGTTAACGTGACCGTCTTCGACTGTTGTTTCAGGCGGTTGTTGAGATCGAATGAAACGCCTGTCGAATCGAACGTGTTTCCGGCGACGCTGCCTTCACTCGCCGCATAGGCGACCGAAACCGGCATTCCGCAGGACGAAGCATTCGCCATTGCGTTCAGCGGAAGCTTGTCGCCGTATGTGATTGTCGAGGGCGAAACGGTGAACGTGATTGTCGGAGGCGCGAGAGCCCCAATCGGCACGCTTACCGGCGAGGAAGTCGCCATGGCGCCCGAGGCAGCAACAGTCACCGTAACCGATTGGTTTCCGGAAGCGTTGGCCGTAGGCAGGCTGAACGTATCGCCATTGGCGCCCGGGACTGCCGTCCCGTTTACGCTCCACGTATACATTGCGGTCTGACCAGCCGGTATTCCCGTGGCAGTCGCCCGAAGGGGAACGTTATCGCCGGGGCAAGCACTAGCCGGCGCTCCCTGAATCGATACTCCCAGCACGACTTCCGGAGCCGGAGGAGGAGGCGGCGGCGGCGGCGCCGGCGGCGGTGGTGGTTCACGCCATCCGAAGCGGAATATGGCACTCACTTCAAACTGCAGCGAACTCTCCCCATGACTGTGGTCGACAAACAACGAGCCCGTTCCGTTCGGTATGCTCGGCAGACCAAAACCCGCTGTCTTCGACGAATAGACGCCACGGAGATCGTACCCGATCGCGAACTTCTTCGTCAGGTTGATCTTTGCGCCTAGGCCATAAACCAGCGCGGCATAAGTCTGGGTTTTCCAGGCTTGGGGGTAGATGACCGGAACGTCGGTCGGCGTCTGGTACGATCCATTGGCGCGATAGGTTATTGCACCCGGACCGACAAGCACGTAAGGGCGAAATTTCCTGTCACGCGGCGTGAAGTTAAAGATACCGACCAGCGACGCGAGGCCATTAGTCGAGTTGATCCCGAGATAACCCCCGCTGCCCGCGGGCCGGATGGCATACTTGTTGAATCCAACCGTGTAGCCTTCTTCAAGGCTGACATAGCGGCTGAAGTTCTCAGTCAGCCTCGTGCCGAAAACGGGCCGCGCGAGGAAATACTGCTGATTACCGTTGCCCCCACTGCCCTGATAGATCTGATACCACTGATCGCCAAAGAAACCGCTGAGGTCCACGAGGGAATACCCGCCCTCGGGGTTCTTGACGGCATTCGCGGAAGCAGGAGTCTGGGGTCGTGCCGGCCCGGCCGCCGCGAGCACGGCCAGGACCCCGAGCATGATGGTACTCGATTGGAACTGTTTAGACTTCGAGCTCGTTGTCATAGTTCATTCCTCTTTCAAAAGGTTGGTGACGATTGCAAGATTGACCAATGACTCATCTGGAACCTCGGACCGAAAGCTCGCGACGCTCCGGCGCCGATCCGGCTTCCACTGCAATGGCGTTGGACAGGATAGTGTTGGACAGCACCCCTCGCCGCGGAAAAAGAGCAAATAACCGATCCGGAGCTTCGGGAAGAATTAGCAGTTCGGAGGGCCATGACCGGCCGCGGCCCTCGTCGGCCATTGCGAGCCAATGCTCGCCGCCGTCATGCGAGTGGAGGACCCTCCCTCCCAGAGTGGCAAAAGCTTCGCCCGCGCGGGTAGGGTGGAACAAAACAATGCTGACGGTTTCGGCTGGCAGTCCAGGGGCCCTTTCCCACGACCGGCAACCATCCGTCGAGCGAAACAAGCCTCCCGCCGTAGCTGCCAGAGCCGCAGGCACTCCCGATGTCGGCAAGTCAAAGGCAAGGCCGTACCACACCGTGGATGCCATCGGCTGGCCGCAAGTTCTCCAGGTTTCACCGGAATCCGCGCTTGCGAATGCTCCGGACGGACCTGAAACAGACACCATGCTTTTTCCCGATCGCGTGATGGAGTTGACGCCTCCCGTCACGCCTGAGACAGCCTCCCATCCGCCTCCATTGGCACTGCGGAAAAGGCCCTGCCCGGTTCCCGCAAGAAGGACTTTTTGCGGAAGGGCAAGCAGCGCCGTCACACCACCGGCACTCTCAGGAGGACCGGACCTCTCCGTCCAGGTCTTTCCACTGTCGACCGACTTCAGGAGTCCGTGATAACCGGCTGCAACGATCTCCTGGGGCCTGTCCGGGTCCGCCGTCAGAAATCGTATCTCCGCACCCTCATGGTCGGCGGAACGTTGCCAGCGAATTCCATAATTGTCCGTCCGGTAAAGGCCCCCCGAACCAGGCTCGAAGACGCTGTTGGTATAGAGTACGCCACGCGCGCCCGTCAGCACCGTGAAACTCCGGTTTGTGAAGCCGGTGTTGATCTCCCGGATCGTTCGTCCTTCGTCCGTGCTTACCATCAGACCTGCAGTCGCCGAAGCGAAAAAGATGCGGCCGGGAACCGAACCATCAAATGCCATTGACCTCACAGGCTGCGACGTCACGGGATGCCAGACGCGCCCCGAGTCTTCCGATCTCATCAGTCCGGCTGTAGTGCCCGCGAAGATCGTGGTCGAATGATCCGGATCGAGCGCTACGAACCATGTGCGGAACGCTCCCTTCGGCGTATCGATCTTATTCCAGTGCGTCGCTTCGTCGGAACTGTGGTACAGGCCGCTGCACGCGCTGGCATAGACCTGGTCGTGATTGTGGCGATCGACCTGAATACTGAAAACGTCGGAGTCGTCAAGCATTCCGGTATGAATCGATTCCCACGTCCGCCCGCCATTGGCCGTCCGCCATGGGAGATGCGTCGTGCCAGCGTAAATTATATCCTGACTTTCGGGATCGAACGCCAGTGAAACTACCGGGCGAAGCTCCGCGTCTCCCGGCGGCGAAATGTGGGCCCAGTTCTTGCCGGCGTCAGAACTCCGGTAGACGCCGTCTGCGGTTCCGGCGACGACCACGTCGGGATTCGTCGACCAGATCGCCAGCGACCATACCGCTTTGCCTTTCGTGCCCGGCAACAGAGTCCAGGATCGGCCGGCGTCCACGGTCTTATACACCCCGGATAACCAGGCGTGCTCGCTATCCATGCCTGCGTACCATGTCCCGGTAAATCGTGGATCGATCTCGAGCGCATGCAGAGTTCCCGAAAATTGACCTTCAAAAGGAAGGTTCGTCCAATAGGCCCCGCCGTTGGTGGAAGTGAAAAAGAGACCGTTATGCGTGGCGGCAATCACGAAACCCGGTACCTTCGGCACAACCCGAATCACTTCGGCTTCTCCGCCGAACGGTCCACTGCTCTCCCACTCGGCAAACGCCGTGCCTACCGTGAGCGGACTTGAAACAAGCGTCGTCAGACAGACAAAACCCAGGACGAGAAACCTGGAGCCCGATATGGGCGTTTTATTCATTCGTCTTTTACGCACCTGATCTCACCAGCCCCAAACCAAACCTTTGACGCGCGAATGACGCACGAAGTATCTTAAAGTTTCGCACATAAGTTGTGCCAAAGACGACAGTTTAGCTCAATCCTTGCAACTTAAGCACTGCCGGTTGAACAAAAACACACACATCCATGTTTGTCATAATGCTGGAATGATCGTTGCAGGTGCAGGAATTATCGGTCTTTCTTGTGCCTGGCGGCTCTCTCAACGAGGCGTGTCCGTAACGGTTTTCGATGCGCGAAACGCTGCAAGTGAAGCAAGTTGGGCAGGGGCTGGCATGCTTGCGCCAGGCGGCGAAGTCGAAAATTCTTCTCCACTCGCCCAAATAGCGCTTGACAGTCTCGCACTTTATCCCGATTTCGTTGCCGAATTGAAAGACATCTCGGACCTTTCGATCGATTACCAACGCCGCGGCTCGGTGGAAATCGCTTTAAATGAAGCAGAAGCCGAAGCTCTGGAGCGTCGCGCGATCGCGCAATTGGCCATTGGTATTCATTCTGAATCGCACCATTATGAAGGAAGCCTCTCCGCGCGGTTTTTTCCGGACGACCAGTTGGTATCGCCCCGCGATGTTACCGCCGCCCTGCGCGTGGCATGCCTGCGCGCCGGGGTTTCGATTCGCGAGCATGAACCGGTCGTCGAAATACTGGATGATGGCGCTGGCGTGCGCACTGAACATTGCGAGTATCGCGGTGATGGAGTTCTGATCGCGGCGGGAGCGTGGAGTTCCAGTCTGTGGAGCGGTCTTCCGGCAACGATGCCGGTACGCGGCCACCTGATCGCGTATCGGCCGGATCGCGAGCTGCTGGGACCGATTCTCCGTCATGGCCAGACTTATCTCGTTCAACGATCGAACGGGACTTTGATCGCCGGATCCTCTACGGAATGCGTCGGCTTCGACCGCACCATCGACGAACGCATCGTAAACGAAATACATTGCCGCGCGTCGAGCCTGTTCCCCGAGTTGGGTTCACTCGGCCCGGCGGAGCGATGGAACGGCTTTCGCCCTAGAGTCGAAGGCGGGATGCCGGTCGTCGGACACATTGAAGGAACCGCGATCTGGACGGCTTTTGGACACTACCGGAACGGCATTCTGCTGGCGCCGGAGACTGCTCGCATCATTGCCGAATCGGTGCTTTCGGTTGCCTGAGACCTTATCGCCCCGTGACCCAATTAGGGAACGGGTTACCCGGCGCTTTCCGGCACTCTTCGAGCAACTCGGGAATTCTCTGCCGCCGGCGCAGCAACGATTCGAGAAGCGCTTCCAGTTGAATCTCATCACCTTCGATCCATGGTGGAGGTATCTGACGTAGAGCCTTATCGAAAACCGCCTCCGGAAAGTGCAAAATTCGATCGATCCACGGCTCGAAGTCTCTGGTGGCTCGGACGCCCTCATAGACGATTCGGCGGGGATAGAGTCCGGCGACGGCGGAGTCGCTGAAGTTCCACTGCGGCCCGTTGAAGGCGAATCCGTGATCGATCATCAGCGCGACGAATCCGAGTCTGCGGGGTGGAATTCCCGGACGCGCGAGCCAGTCGTTCAATTGCGCGCGGAAGAAAATGGTCTGCCGCCCGTCGGCGTTTCCGACCCAGCGATCAAAAGCCAGCACTGCAAGGAACTGCTCCGCATTGGCCACCTGGCCCAGAAGCGAATCGGGTACGAAATCGTAAACCGCCGTCACCTCGGGGTTGCCGGGATGACGTGAACCGAAGTGCCAGCCGGGCTCGATGCCCATGCGGCGCGTTCCGGTCTGAAGATGAACCTCGGGGTTCGCCGCAATGAATTCGGGCGAAAGCTGCACGATCTGGTGCGCGGGGCAGGCGATCTGCAAGTGCGCCAGAATCTCCCCCGAAACAAACTCGTTTACCAGAATCCGGCGGTGCTGCGGGTTATTCTGAAACTTGACGATGTAATAGTCACCGTCGTCGCCTTCAAGCAAATGAGCCTGCGCGCCACCCCGCATCTTGCGGATGAACCGGCGTGCATTTACAGGCATGCTGTTTGCCGGAAGGGAAAATCCACGACCAGGGAGAACATCAATTAATGCCAGACGAAACGAAGTCCACAGGTGACGCAGCCAAAGACGGGGCGAGCGACGGATCCAAAGACGCGGCGAAACAGCGCGACGAGGTGGCGCTGGAGCTGATGAAGTTCATCGCCGTAACGACCGGATATGGGAAAGGAAGCTCGGCGGCGGCTGGTTTTTCGGGGAAGCCGTCGAAATCGTCGGAAGAGTATGCCGACGCTCTGATCCAGCTGTTCGAGAGGTGTAGAGCCGTCGTGGCCAAACCGGTTTCCGATCAGAAGTAGGGCGCCAGAAACAGAAAGGGCCGGTCTTCGCCGCGATGGATGCTCGAAGGCCGGCCGGCTGAACTAACGACGCCGCGTTTTTTTGGCAGGCATTTTCTTTGCGACGGCCTTCTTCGCGATCGCCTTTTTCGGTGCGGCCTTCTTCACCGCAACCTTCTTCACCGCGGCTTTCTTTACCGCAGCCTTCTTGACCGCTTTCGCCGCGGGTTTTGTCGGAGCTTTTTTCGCCGCGGCCTTTTTTGCCACAGCTTTCTTCGCGATGGCCTTCTTCGCGACCGCTTTCTTAGCCGCCACCTTCTTTGCGGCTGCCTTTTTCGCCGCGCCCTTCGCCGCGGCTTTCTTTGCAACTGGCGGAGGCGCGGCTTTCTTCGCCGCAACCTTCTTTACAGCTACTTTCTTTGCCGCAACCTTCCTGGGAGCTGCCTTCTTTGCCGGAGCCTTCTTCGCCGGAGGCGGCGGGGCCTTTTTCACAGCCGGCCTGGGCGAAGCCTTTTTGGCTACCTGCGCGGGTTTTCGTTCCGGCACTGCTTCGGCCTCGAGGTCTTCCTCGACAACGATGATGTCGACCGTCACCGGCTCGCCGGGCCCAGGTTCAGGCGCGATAGCGGAAATCACGACTGGAATCGCGATCGAATCCTCTTCGTCTTCGTCGTCATCTTCCCCGTCTTCCTCGTAGTCGTCGAGCTTCGAGTCGACGTCGTCGCTCTCATCGTCGTAGTCGCGAAAATCTTCCATTTCGTCTTCGTCTTTTGGAGAGCACTTCAGATGATCGAACATTCAAACAGCCTCCTGTTTCGGCACGGTCTCCATTAGCATACCCCTTTTTGTTTTCTTCGTAACTATCAGGTGCACGCAAAATCGCTTAATCCCGTACAAAAGAGAAGTAACAGGCAATGATGTAATCGCCAGGACGGGTCTGGAAGGCCGGAAACGGCCAAAAGACTCTTCAACCTGATGGGTAGCGTGTTACTGAAAGAGCGCCCAGGCAAGGGATCCGTGTGCGCTTCTGCCTGAAGGCCGCAGGAAGGCGGCGGCCATTCTGACTCCTGCCTTCCTCGATATCAGCGGTTCAGCGAAGGATGATTCTTCAACTGCGCCAGCGTGCCCGCCGCACGGTGCAAGGTAGTGCCGCTGGATGCGGCGACCGTATGAGCTTTAACGGGGGCCTTATGCGCTGCAGTGGATCTCGCTCCGTGCGAAGTCGTGCGCGAAGCCGGGGATGCCGGCGTTGCTTCGTGATAGCTTGCGGGAATCACCAGACGATCACCCGCCGCGGGTTCGTCCTTGATCTCGTTGGCCGAAGCGATCTCGCCGGCCGACGCGTTGTAGAGCCGGGCAATTGATGCGAGGCTCTCGCCGGGTTCAACCAGGTGCATCCGCCAGGAGGCGCGCCGTTCCGCCGGGATCAGACCGAGGGCAGAGGTCACTTGCTGGCCGGACCCCTTCGGTACTCGAATTTCGAAGTCGGCCGGGGCGATACTCCGCAACAGGGCCGGATTCAATTGGAGAAGCTGCCCCACGGGCACGTCCGCGATATCGCTGATCAGGGTCATGTTCGTCGGAGACGTGGTCCTGATAGTGTCGTACTCGACCGGAGTTTCCGGCGTGATGTGGTCAAGCCCATACTCGGGCGCGTTCTTCGCCATGATCGTCATGGCCAGAATAATCGGAACGTAGTTCTGGGTTTCTTTGGGAAGCGCTCCCCGCGAGCGCAGTTCCCAGTAGTCGGCGTAGCCTGTCCTCTCAACGGCCTTTTCGATGGCGCCTGGACCGCAATTGTAAGCGGCCATTGCGAGATACCAGTTACCGAACTCGTTGTATAGATCGTGCAGATGCCGAGCTGCTGCGCGGGTGGCCTTCTCAGGATCGAGACGGTCATCCGAATAAGGGGTCTGCATCAGGCCGTACTGGTTTCCCCGGAACTTCACGAACTGCCACATACCTTCGGCGGCGGCGCGCGAAACAGCCCGCGGCAGAAAGCCCGACTCCGCCTGCGCCAGATGAATCAGCTCTTGCGGGACACCTTCCTCGGCGAGAATCCGCGAAATCATAGCGCTGTACTTGCCTGCCCGCTCCAGACCGGCCTCAATCGTTTTGTGACCGCGCCCGTTGAAGTAGTTGATATAGCTCAACACCGTGTCGTTCACGACCAGCGGCAATGCAGAGGCTGTCGACTTGACCTCACCTTGAACTTTGTCCTTGATCTGGGGGTCCACAGGAAACGTCATCGTCACGATGTCATCGAGAGGCGCCTTGTCGAAACCCGAAACAGCCTCCTGCGCGGCGCCCATGCCCGCAAGGTCGTCGTGGTGGATGGTATCCACCATATCCTCCAGCTTCGACTCGAACAGAGTGCGATCGGTCGGGTTATCGGAAGCCTGAAGCATCGCCCCGATCGCTGCGTCGAACTCCGAGCGGGCATTGGCGAAATCGCGATTCTGATAGGCGTGTTTGCCGTTTCGGAATCTTTCTTCCGCCTGTTGTATCAAAAGGTCAGAAGTGCTCGGCTGGAAGGTAGCAGCCGAAAACCGGGATTCCTCGGCCACCTCCTTGAGATACGGCAGATGCTCGGCACGGCTGACGCTTGCAACAATTCCGCTGGTCGAGATCACATTATTTGTGAAGCGAATTGCCGCTGGAGCGAGAAACGAAGTTTGGAGACTGGATTGCTGAGAGAAAAGAAGACTAGAGGATATTAAGAGAAAAAAAGCTAAGAATACAATACGAGATTTCTTCGAAGACCGGGTCATTCACTCTCCTTGAAACAGACTAGAATCCGGGTTCGCGATTTCTTAATTTAAGCTAAACCCTTAGCCTAACCTGGTTGTAACAGGTCCGTCAACAGGTGTGCGAAAGCATACCTAAATAGCTTATCTGTCTTTGACACTGCCGGGTGTCGAAAAACGCGCCAACAAAAAACGATTATACCGCGCTCTTTCTTTATTCTTCCTCGATCTCTTCGTCGCCGGTCCGAGCCGCTTTGGCTGCCGCGATAATCTTCTCCGCCTGAAGTTGCGGCACGTAATCGTAGTGATCGAACTCCATAGAAAATGATGCCCTGCCTTGGGTTATCGAAGTCAAATCGCTCTGGTAACTCAGCATTTCCGCCATCGGTACCTGGGCGCGGATGATTTGCGTTCCCCCCTGCGTGTCCATGCCAGCGATACGTCCGCGGCGGCCGTTTAGATCGCCCATGAGATCGCCCGCATATTCGACCGGCGCTTGCACTTCAACATTCATCACCGGTTCGAGCAGAGTCGGCTTCGCTGTCAGCATCGCATTCCGGAACGCTTTCCTGGCCGCGAGTTTGAACGCCAGCTCCGAGGAGTCCACGTCGTGATAAGAACCGTCGTAGACCGTGACTTTGAAATCGACCATCGGAAAACCGGCGAGATACCCCCGTTCAGCCGTTTCGATTATTCCTTTTTCCACAGCCGGGATATAGTTTTTAGGAATGGAGCCACCGAAGATGTCGTTCACGAACTCAAACTTCGCGCCCCGGGCCAGGGGCTCCATGCGGATCCAGCAGTCGCCGAACTGACCGTGTCCTCCGGTTTGCTTCTTGTGCCGTCCCTGAACGTCCGCCGTTCCGCGTATTGTCTCGCGGTAGGGAATCTTGGGCGCTTTCAGCGTTACGTCCACGCCGTACCGCTTTTTCAAGCGGCTGACCGCGATTTCGACATGCTGCTGACCTGTTCCCGCAATCAGGAACTCCTTCGTCTGCGGATCGCGGTAGAACCGCAGCGACAGATCCTCCTCCAGTAACTTGTGGAGAGCGTTCCCCATCCGGTCTTCGTCGTTCCGGCTCTTCGCTTCGACCGCGAAAGCGATCGACGGCTCCGCCAGCTTTACTGTCGAAAAGACGACAGGTGATGACTTATCTGTCAACGTATCGCCAGTCAACGTCTCGCGCAGCTTGGCCACCGCGCCGATGTCACCGGCGTGCAGTTCGTTCACGGGCGTGATCGTCTTTCCCAGTGGAACGCCGATATGCGCCAGCCGTTCGGTCACGTTCCGAGCGGAATTCTGCAGGCTGGCATCGTTCTTCACGCACCCCGAAAGAACCTTGAAATAAGTGATCCGCCCCGCGAACGGGTCCGCCGTCGTCTTGAAGACATAGGCCGCCGTGGGATCGGCGCCGGAGTACTTGCGCTCGACAGACGCGCCGTTCAGAGTCAATTTGACCGCCGGCCGGTCGCAAGGTGACGGGAAGGCCTCCTCAATCAGGTTCAGCAGCATATCCGAACCGATGTTGTGCGGCCCCGACATGCAGACGATCGGGAAAACGCGGTTCTCGCGCATCTCCTCATCCAGGCCGGCGATGATGTGCTCTTCGGGAAGCGTGCCTTTCTCGAAGAACTCCTCCATCAGGTCGTCCTTGCCTTCCGCAACCAGTTCGACCAGCTCCTCATGCGCGTTTTTGGCGGCTTCCGCGTACTCGGCCGGAATTTCGGCCTCCCGGGACCTGCCGTCGCCATCGGGCGTATAAAGATACGCCTTCATGCGGATCAAATCGATGACTCCATGAAAGTCCTTGTCATGTCCAAGCGGCAGTTGGATGGGGACCGCGTTCCGCCCGAACCTGGCGTGAACACTTTCGAGAGCGCGCTCAAAACTGGCCCGATCGCGGTCAAGCTTGTTGATCACAATGGCGCGGGGAAGTTCGAATTCCTCGGCAATTCCCCACATCTTTTCGGTGTGCGGTTCGACTCCCGATGTCGCGTCAATCACGACGATCGCGGCATCTGCGGCCACCAGCGTCGCACGGGCGTCGTTCACGAACATATTGAACCCGGGGGTATCCAGGATATTGATTTTGGTCTTGTTCCACTCGATGGCAGCAATTGCGGTGGAAATGGTCAGCTTGCGCTGGACCTCCTCCTCGTCGTAATCCGTAATGGTGTTGCCTTCATCCACCCGCGTCAGGCGGCTGGTCGCGCCCGCCGCGTATAACAGCCCGGCCACAACAGAGGTCTTCCCACTGTGGCCGTGGCCTACAATGCCGACGTTTCTTATGTCCTTCGTCTGGTAGGTTCTCACGGATCCCTCCGTTTACGAGGAGGATCGTATCACAATCGTAACCCAACACAAAAAACCGTGGAAATGTTTTAATAAGATGAAGGTATCGGTTCATCCATGTACGGTCCATTGCTTTTGTTCGCCGGTGTCGTTGCAGGCGGAGTTGCAGGAGTAGCTGCCGCGTGGCTCTATTACCGGTCGACGACGTCCGTGCTCAGCGAACGCATCGGCGGCCGCGATCGCCAGATTCAGGAACTGGAAGCGCGGGCTCAAAAGGCCGAAGATCAGGCCGACTCGCTCGCTAAAGAATCTGCCGCGCTGCACGCAACGCTCGCATCCGAACGACGCGCATATCACGAAAAACGCCAATTCATTGAAGAGGCGCGGCTGACCTTCGGCGCTCTCTCCGCTGAGGCCCTGAAAAGCAACAACACGGCGTTTCTGGATCTGGCAAAGCAGACTCTCGAAAAGCATCAGTCGGAGGCGAAAGGCGATCTCGAAGGCCGCCAGTCCGCCATCGAGCAACTGGTGAAGCCGCTGCGCGAGTCGCTCGGCAACGTCGACAAGCAGATTCAGGAGCTGGAAAAATCCCGCACGGGCGCCTACCTGGTCCTTTCGGAACAGGTCAAGGCGATGGCGGAAGGGCAGGACGGGCTGCGCACGGAAACCCGAAAGCTGGTGAACGCGCTGCGCACTCCACAGGGCCGCGGCCGCTGGGGCGAGATCCAGCTGAAGCGGGTCGTCGAACTCGCGGGTATGGTCGAGCGCTGCGATTTCCATCAGCAGCGGCACGCCGAAACCGAAGAAGGCAGGCTGCGTCCCGACCTGATCGTTCACCTGCCCCTCGGAAAACGAATCGTTGTCGACTCGAAAGTACCGCTGAAGGGGTATCTGGAAGCGCTCGAAGCACCTGACGACGTCACCCGCGTCCTCAAGTTGAAAGAGCACGCGGCCCAGGTACGCACTCACATGGAGCAGCTCTCGGGCAAAAACTATTGGGCGCATTTCCGGCCGACGCCGGAGTACGTGGTGATGTTTCTGCCGGCGGAGTCGCTGCTCTACGCCGCTCTCGAACAGGATCCGGGTCTTCTTGAAAACGGTCCCGAACGCGGTGTGATTATTGCGACGCCGACCACTTTGATCGCTTTGCTCAAGGCCGTCGCCTACGGCTGGCATCAGGAGGCGCTCGCCGAAAACGCGAAGAAGATCGGCGAGTTGGGCAAGGAGCTCTACGTTCGCCTCTCGACCGTCAACGACTTCTTCGCGAAACTCGGCCGAAACCTGGACAAGGCCGTGGGCTCTTATAACGATGCGATGGGCTCGCTCGAATCGCGCGTTATGGTGACCGCCCGTAAGTTCAAGGATTTGGGTCTGGCGCCGACGGAAGAGGTTCCCGTTCTTAGAGCCGTGGACCGGACCACGCGCGTACTACGCGATCCGGACGCCGGCTCGGCCGATTCGCCGGAGACCTTGTTCCGGGCGGTTTGAAACGTCAGAGCCGCCCGACGTGGAGCGCGGCGATACCGAAGGTCAGGTATTCCCACTCCACGGCAAAGTCCGCATCCTTCATCATCAGTGCTAATTCCGGTGCGTCCGGAAACTTCCGTACCGATTCCGGTAAATATCGGTAGGCTTCCGGCGCTCCCGAAATCGCCCCGCCGATCAGCGGCAGCACGTTGCGTGAGTACCAGTTATAGAGCGCGGCGAAGCTCTTGTTAGGCGGCTGCGTGAATTCCAGAATCGCCAGTGCCCCGCCCCGACGGAGCACCCGGCGCATCTCCGCCAACCCGGCGGCATAATTCGCGAAGTTCCGATATCCGAAGGCAATAGTGATCAGGTCCAGACTTGCATCCGGAAACGGCATCGCGAGCGCGTCCGACTCTACCAGCGCCGATCCGAGCCGGTCGCGGCGCAGCTTCGACTGCGCTCCGGTCAGCATCGGATGGCAGAAGTCGCTCCCGATCAGAGTACGCCCTGCCGAACGTTCGAGTGCGATCAACAGATCGCCGGTCCCGCAAGCCAGATCGAGCACGCGCGCCCCCGGCCGTTTGAGAATGTCGGCGACCTTCTCGACCGTATGGCTACGCCAGTACCGGTCGACATTCGCCGAAAGCAGATGGTTCGCAAGGTCATACCGGTGCGCCACGCGACCGAACATCCAACGGACCCACCGCGAGGCCTCCTGCTCCGACCGGGCGCCCTCCGGAGTGGTTCCGATTGCCTTCATGCCTTTCGGCAATCCACGAGCGCCCGATCAATCGCATGCTGAACCGCGGCGATCGGCACGTCCGAGCGCACGTCGACCTTTCCGATCCCGACAGGAAGTACAAAATGGATGCGGTTCTGAATCGTCTTCTTATCCCGCAGAAGCCGCACCTGCAACTCGGTACGGCTGATGCCATCGCAATCCGGAATCGGCCCGTACTCGCCCAGGACATGCAGAATCGCCCTGGAGTCGTCGGGGGAAATCAGATCCAGACCTTGCGCCAGATAAGTAGCGGCGCGCATTCCCCACGAAACAGCTTCTCCGTGGAGGAATTTCGTATAGCGAGTCTGCGCCTCGAGCGCGTGACCAAACGTATGCCCGAAATTCAGAATTCTCCGGAGACCCGACTCGCGTTCATCGGCCGAAACCACTTCAGCCTTGATCCGCACGGATTCAGCGATTATCTCGTCGACCACGTCCGGCGTTTGAGACAGCACTTCCTTGCGGCGTTCGGACAGCAGCCGAAACAGCGGCGCGCTCATGATCACGCCCGATTTGATGATTTCGTACAGCCCGGCGCGGTATTCGCGATCCGGCAGAGATTTTAGAACTGAAGGATCGATCAGAACCGCCAGCGGCTGGTGGAAGCTGCCGATCAGGTTCTTACCGGCCACGAGATTTACGCCGGTCTTGCCTCCGACGGCGGCATCCACCTGGGCGAGAAGCGTAGTGGGTACCTGGATTACAGGAATTCCGCGCATGAAGATGGCTGCCAGAAAGCCTGCCATATCGGTGACGATGCCGCCGCCGACCGCCAGAATCAGGCTCGATCGGTCCGCTCCCTGCTCCACCATCTGCTCCGCCATTCGTTCGATATGCGACAGGCGTTTATTATCCTCGCCGCCATCGAAAAACAGAACCTCACAGCTGCGGCTCCCGAGCCCGGCGCGCACGCGCTGGCCGTAAAGTCCCCAGACGTCGCGGGTCGAAATCACAAAAATTCGGCCTGCGGCCGTTGGAAGAAACTCGGAAAGGCGGTCGATTACCCCACGTTCAACGATTGCAAAGTAAGTACATAGAGGGGTAACGACCTCATACCGGGACATGACCTTCATGATAACGGGAGTAATGGAAATACTAGGCCCGCCGAGCCCGTCGGCGTGGGCGATTTAACCCCGGCCTATTTAACCCCGGGTTCTTTCATCTGGCTTTTGGAGTACTGCTCCTCGGTGGAACTCGCGAGGGCGGGCGAGTTTTTATCTTTTGGCTCTCCCGCGGGGTATCCCGAGGATGAAACGCCCGTGTTGGTCTGTTGCCAGCTTCCTCCGTCGGGACTCGTAGTGCTTGTCCCGCATCCCGCCAGTAAAGCCGCCGCCGCCAATGCAACCGCCACGATAGTTTTCCGAAGCATCTTCACCATCATAAACGTCCAGTCGTTACAGCAATTCGAAATGCTACAGTGAGGGTTCTTCCGTGCCCGCGCGCTCTGTCGCCACCTCTCCGTTTTTAATCACGACCGTTGCGCTTCTGATCCGGCTCGCCTTCGTCTGGGATTACCAGGCCCAAACGCCCCATCAAGCGCTCCGTGCCCTTCCCTTCCTGTTCGAATCCGGCAATATCGCTTATTCGCTGGCCAGCGGCCACGGCTTTGGATCGCCGTTCCGAGTGAACACGGGGCCCACCGCGTGGATGACGCCGCTCTATCCGATGATCCTGGCCACGATTATGCGGGTGTTCGGCGTCTATACTTTCAAATCCTGGCTGGCCGCGGTCCTGATGAATGCCGGCTTTTCAGCCCTCGCCTGCTTTCCTCTTTATTACGCGGGTAAACGGATCGGCGGCATTTGGGTCGCCAGCGGCGCTGCCTGGCTTTGGGCTATATTCCCCAACGCGATTCTCCTGAGCGTTGAGAGTCTATGGGACGCCTCGCTTTCCGCGCTTCTGGGGGCAACGGCCATCTGGGCGACTCTGTGGCTCGCCGGCTCGGTCCGCTCTCGCGATTGGGGCGCTTACGGATTGCTTTGGGGTTTTATCCTCATGGCGAACGCGGCTGTTTTGTCTCTGTTTCCGTTTCTGCTGGGCTGGGCGGCATACAGAAACGGCAAG
>Ga0206845_1034_pt2 | contig 30931 bp, 30 predicted proteins | sample Alteio_BWOrgCont_19_FD_152887 | JGI IMG/M metagenome (GOLD analysis project Ga0206845, IMG submission 152887) | Enriched cells from forest soil in Barre Woods Harvard Forest LTER site, Petersham, Massachusetts, United States -... | ecosystem: Environmental > Terrestrial > Soil > Temperate forest >...
CTGGTAGTTCTCAACACCTGTACGGTTACCGCGGAAGCAGACAGCGACGCGCGCTCGACGATTCGCCGGGTTCATCGGGAAAATCCGGATGCGCGCATTCTGGTGACCGGTTGCTACGCGCAACGCGCGCCGGATGAGCTCGCCGCCATGCCTGGTGTGGAATGGGTGGTCGGTAATTCCCACAAGACTCAGATCGCGGATCTGATCGCCGGCGAAGTAAATCAGGATGCCCCGTATCACGGGCAGATCGTGACCGGAAATATTTTCGATACCCGTGACATCCTGACCGCACCCATTCTCGATGCGACCGGCGATCGGACTCGGCCAAACCTCAAGATTCAAGACGGATGCCACAACCGGTGCTCGTTCTGCATCATCCCGTTTGTTCGCGGGAAGAGCCGGTACGTGGAGGCGGACCGCATTGTCGAACAGGTGCGCTCCCTCAGCGCGAAGTATCGGGAGGTGGTGCTCTCCGGCATCAATCTGGGGCGTTGGGGCAGGGAGTCCGGAAGCACGATGCGGCTGCCCGACCTGCTGCGCCGGCTGCTTGAGGAAACAGGAATCGAGCGCCTGCGACTGAGCTCGGTCGAGCCCATGGATTTCTCAGACGACCTGCTGGACCTTATGGCGGAAAGTCCGCGGATCTCAAAGCACGTTCATGCGCCGCTGCAATCGGGTTCGGACACAATACTGCGCCGCATGCATCGAAAATACCGGCCGCGACACTATGCGGACCGCGTAATGAAAGCGCGCCGCCTGATGCCAGACGCCGCTATCGGCGCCGATGTGATGGTGGGATTCCCGGGCGAGACTGACGATTTGTTCGAGGAGTCGCGGCAATTCATCGCCTCGATGCCGTTCACTTACCTCCACGTTTTCACTTACTCGGAAAGGCCAGGGACCCCCGCAAGGATCGCAATCGGATTCTGCGCGACCTGGCCGATGAGAAGAACGCGGCGTTCCGGCAAAGCCTGCTGGGCCGCGAATTCACGGCGGTCACGCTAGATCCTCCCGGCCTGGCGCTCACCGATAACTATGTCAAGGCGACCCTCGATCTGCCATACGCGGCGAACCGGCTGATCCGGTTGCGTCCGCGGGCTCTCAACGCGCACGGCGTGAGTGCGCAAATCGTCTCTTCTCAGTGAAAAACGACCCGGTTGAGCTGGCTCTTGCGCAGCTTGATGAAATCCCGCTGCACACGAACGAGGGACGAAAGCAGATCGCGAAGGCGCTTGGTTCGAAGTCGAATCTGGTAGCCGCCAAAGCCGCCCGGATCGCGGGCGATGCGCAAGAGAGCGAACTCACCCCTGAGCTCGTCGCCGCGTTCGACCGATTCCTGAAGCGTGGAGCCGACCTCGACAAAGGATGCACCGCTCTGAATGCCGTTGCGCGCACGCTTTACAGACTCGAATACAGCGAGCCCGAGCTGTTCCTCAGGGGCATGAAGCATGTTCAGATGGAGCCGGTTTGGGGAGGGTCCGTAGACACCGCCGCGGAGTTGCGGGCGGTGTGCGCCATGGGTCTGGCGTGCACCATCTGGCCGGACAAACTGCGCGAACTTGTCAACTTGCTGGTGGACCGCGAGTGGCAGGCGCGCGCGGGTGCGGCGCGCGCCCTGGGCGCCATCGGTTCGGAACCGGCCCTGCTGTTGCTGCGCCTCAAGGCGCTCTCGGGCGATCCGGAACCGGATGTACTGGCGGATTGCTTTAACGGATTGCTGGTGTCCGAAGACACGGAACAAGTCCGTTTCGTTGCATCCTTCGCCGAGGCAAACGACGGCGGTATGCGCGAGGCCGCGCTGCTGAGTTTAGGCGCGAGCCGCCGCGCGGACGCCGTCGAATGGCTGTCGCAGCGCTTCGCGCGCGTCGCCGACATCGAGACCCGGCAGTGCATTCTCCTGTCGCTCGCTACGTCGAGGACGGAACCCGCGATCGCGTTCCTGCTCGGGCTAATTCGCGATGGCAGTGGTCGTAGTTCGGAATTGGCGCTGGCGGCGATGGAAATCAATCGCGCCGACAGGAAGATTCAGGAAGAAGTGGATCAGGCTTTGCGTGCCCGCGCAGCTCGCGAGAATCCGTAGCGCGGCGATTCAGAGCACGGCAGCCGCGGACCGGGCGATAGCCAGCGCAGCATTCCCGGATTGTTCAGTAACGATCAGCGCGCTCAACTGGGCGTCATCGAATCCGGCGATGTGCTCCGCGCCCTCTGTGGCCACCAGAACTTCGCGGTTCGTTCCCGCTGGCCCTTTGCCATCGGGCCGGCGGAGGAAGACCGAGAAGTTCGCGAGCCCGTTCGCATAGACAAGGTGCAGAAAGATGCGCCCGTCCAGGCGGCACAGCTTCCCCTCAACGAGCCGATATCCGGGCGGCGCTATCGTTGCGATCAGAGAATCTGGGACTCCCTGACGCGCGGCCAGGGCTGCGATTGCTGCGCGGCTGGTGAGCCATCTCCGCGGCTGTCCGTCGACTATCTCCCACCGGTGGTCCCGCGCCGCTGCCGCGTAAACGGATTTGGTCCGGAACGCGAAGGCCCAAATACCAATGACGGAGGCCAATACGAGCGCGGCCAGACCGGTTGCCGCAACGAGCCAGCGCCGCGGGTTGCGCGATGGAGCTTGCGGAGCGATCTGGCGCTGAATATAGCCATCAATCCGGCTGGTATCGACGTTCTCCGCCAGTATGCCGGTCCGCAACGACGCATCGAACGCCGCCTGGCGCCCCAGTTCGCAGGCGCACCCCGGGCAGGAGTTCAGGTGCGCCGAAAAAAGCTCCATGCGAACCGGATCGAGATCTCCTGCCAGATAAAGCGGCGTCTGCATCGACACGTCTTCGCAATTCATGAGATTTCCTTTTCGGCCCACTGGAGGTTCGGTTTCGCGGCAAGTCGGGTACGCATTGAGGCGCGAGCCCGGCTCAGACGCGACATCACTGTTCCAACGGGAACACCCAATATTTCGGCAATCTCTCCACAAGTGAAGCCCTCAACCACACCGAGCATTAATACCGTCCGGTGGTCGATGTGAAGGCCGTCCAGTGCGCGGGAAATCTCCATTGCGTCATCCAGTGAGGGCGGAGCGCTTGCCAGGTCTCGGGTGATAGGAATGATTTCGGGAACGCGGCGGAGCTTCCGTCCTTGCGCATAGAAGACATTGAAGAGGATTCGAAACAGCCAGGCCCTCGCATTCGTACCTTCGTCGAATTGATGGAAGCTGCGCCACGCCAGAAGAAGACACTCCTGGACCAGGTCTTCAGCCGCTGAGGACCCCAGTGTCAACCGCCGCGCCACGCGCAGCAGGCTCCGCGAGTGACACAGAGCGGCGCGTTCGAATTCGTCTTGCCTGAAATTCATTGTCTTCAGTTCACTCCGCCAGCGGCGTCGCCTGGCGGAGTGAACTCATGAAATGAGAAGGCGATGTCAGCTGGCTTTCTTCAGTTCGTCGATAGCCGCCAGCACCTCCGCGCTGTGCGGAGTCGGGTTTACTTTAACGAAAACCTTACGAATAACGCCCTTGGGGTCGATCAGGAAGGTGTTGCGCGCCGCTACCACGTTCTCGCCGAACTTCTGCGTCGAGCCGTACATCGTCACAACTTTTTTGTCGGGGTCGGCGAGCAGCTTGAAGGTCAGGTTCTCCTTGGTGCAGAACTCCACATGGGAATCGACGCTGTCGACGCTGACACCCAGAATTGCCGCCTTCTTCGCGTCGTATTCTTTTTGATCGCGTTGGAAGTTGTGCGCTTCGATCGTGCAGCCGGGCGTCATGTCCTTCGGATAGAAATAGAGCACAACCCACTGGCCGCGGTAATCGTGCAGGCTGACCTTCTTGCCTTCCTGCGAACTGAGAGTGAAATCGGGGGCTACGGCTCCGACTTGAGGCATGTCGTCGGCGGCACGGACGACCGGGCGCGACATGGTCAGAAGCAGGGCGATGGCGGGGAGCAGGCCCGTCAGGATGCGGGAAATCTTCATTCTTTCTTTTCTCCTTGTTATGCGGACGCCGCCCTGGCGGCAGCCCTTCAGCTATTAGAATGCACGGCGAGACAAAAGTCATCCCGGGTGTTGCCGCTCCTACAACTGTATTGAAGTTTACCGCGCGAGCGAATGCGGTTCCTCCGGCATCGCGACATGGCCAGGCAAGTGCCAGTAAGGTGGGCATGATTCGAAACCACTCAGTTCCTCGATTTGCGGCGCTCGCCGCGATCGTGGCCGGTTGTCTCGCGGTACAGGTTCTGCCCGCCCAGCAACCGGACAACACCAAAAACAACCAGGGGGACGGGTCGAAAACGGCGACTACCGCTGATCAGCAGAAAAATAACCAAACGGATCGGTATCTAACCCAGCAGATTCGCAAGGCTGTGATCGGCGACAAGTCGCTCTCGACCTACGCCCATAACGTCAAAATCGTCAGCCAGAACGGCACTGTAACCCTTAAGGGCCCGGTTCGTTCGGAGGATGAGAAACATGCGGTCGTTGCAAAAGCCGAAGCCATCGCCGGAGCCGGAAAGGTAACCGACGAGCTTTCGGTGAAGCAGAATTAGGAAACGCAATTCCCAGGGAGATCCATTATGGAAGATAAAAAAACGGCAGTATTCGGCATCTATTCCTCCACCGGCCAGGCCGAGAGAGCGGTAGATACGCTGGTGCAGGCGGGATTTCGGAGTGCCGATATTTCGGTGCTGCTGGCCGATAACCGCGGCACCAAAGACTTCGCACATGAAAAGGAAACCAAAGCTCCTGAAGGCGCAGCAGCCGGCGCCACTGCTGGCGGCGTGATCGGGGGCGGCCTCGGTATCCTCGCCGGCATCGGAACGCTCGCCATCCCCGGTCTTGGACCGTTTATCGCGGCTGGCCCGATTATGGCGGGACTGGCAGGCCTGGGCGTCGGCGGCGCTGTCGGCGGAATGATTGGCGCTCTTGTCGGAATGGGAATTCCGGAATATGAGGCCAAGCGCTATGAAGGCCGGATCAAATCAGGCGGCGTCTTGCTCTCAGTCCACTGCGATACATCGAGCCAGATCAAGAGCGCCAAAGAATTACTCAAAAATACTGGGGCTGAGGACGTATCGTCGACGGGCGAGAGTTCTCACAACGTGGAGCCCGAAACAGTCCGCACGAGCGGCGGCAGGTATTAAGAAGGCGTCAATACCGGCTCAAGGTCAACGAGCGGAGATCCGGCAGAGGGTCGGGTCTCCGCTGTTTTTATTTCAGCTGGTCATTTCAGCTGGTCGCGCGCCGCCATCTTGGCGCGCCGCCATCTTTGCTCGAATAGCGGCAAATTCCTTCTGCATCGCCTCGATCTCGTCTTCAGTGCAATTTTCGAGATCGAGCAGGGTATTTCTGGCGGTCGATACCGCGCGAATCAATTCATTCAACTTCAACTGCATCGCCTGGGTGTCGCGGTTCTGAGTGTTCTGAATCAGAAACACCATCAGAAAGGTAACGACGCTGGTACCTGTGTTAATGACGAGTTGCCATGTGTCGGAATATCGGAACAACGGCCCGGTTACCGCCCAAATCGCGACAATAATAACCCCTGTGCCAAATGCGCCAGGCGAACCAACCCCATCGGCGATCTTGTTGGCCCATGTGCGGAAACGTTGCTTCAATTCACACCTCGCGCCCACCTGCTGCACGCGCGGTGCCGTTCGTCGCTGATGGCACGCGCCGTGCTTAGCAATCGCCGAGGTCGGATGATGGATACCTTGATTCTGGGAGTAACGTTTGCGGGAAGCCTTGGCACCGCATGGATGATTCAGCGCGCCATTCTGGCGGTTTGCCTGAAGGCAATCGCGCCCAGTAGACGCTAAGTCAGCCTGCGAACGCCTCGGCTACTTCCGCGACCCGCGAGAGACGTTCTTCAGGTCCGACTGGCGCTGTTTATTCTTCTTGCGCTTGGGTTTGCTGATGATAAATGTACCGCTGCCGACGTATTCCGCTTTGTAGAGTTTGTCTTCTGCCAAGTGTCCTGCTCCCGTAATAAATTGAGTTCCAGTGAATTTAACTTACATTGTACAGTGCAGTTAACTTCGGTTAGCGCCGTGTCGGCAGGCGTGGGACTATTTCAGTAGATGTCTCGGGGCTTGAATCCAGGTGGGTATCGCGGTGCGTTGGTCATAATCGCCCTGCTAAGCGTCCCGCTGTACAGTTCGGCTGCGCCCGCCACGTCACCGAAGCTTCCTTCCGTCGAGGAGATCAACTCAATCCTCAAGGAACTTGCCGACGTCACCGGTTTCCGCATTCGCAAAGAGCTGCCTTTCGCACTAATAACCCGCGAGCAGGTCAACAAATACATCAAGGAGCAGATCAAAGAATCTGTGAAGCCCGAAGAGGTACGCGCGGAAGAGGCCACCTTGAAGAAGTTCGGTTTCGCCCCGCCCGGATTCGACCTCAAGCAGACAACCATCGATCTTCTGACCGAGCAGGCGGCGGCATTTTACGACTTTAAAAGAAAAAAGCTGTTCATTTCCGATTGGGCCACGGTGAATATGCGCGACGCCGCTCTGATTCACGAACTGGCGCACGCTCTCGCAGATCAGAATTTCCCCATTCAACGGTTCCTCGGGAAGGTTTCAGAAGACGGCGAAGAGTCGCTGGCGCGGCAGGCTGTCGTGGAGGGTCAGGCGTCATGGCTGATGGTGGAAGTCGCAGCCCGCCGCGCAGGGCGAACGCTTGCCGACCCGCAAACGGCGCGCCAATACCTGAGCAGCAATGACGATTCCCAGGACGCCGACTATCCCGTGTTCAACAACGCTCCTCTTTATCTGCGAAGGACGCTCACATTCCCCTACACGGATGGCGGACGGTTCCAGGAGGCAATCTTCCTCCACGACGGGAAGCTCGGCTTCGCGGAGCTTTTCCGCAATCCGCCGGCTTCAAGTGCGCAGATTTTGCATCCTCAGCTCTACTTCGGGAAGGTGGCGTTTGACGATCCGCCCCTGCCGAAGCCTCTCAAACATTCAAAGCCATTTGTGAGCGGCGAATTGGGAGAGCTGGAAACCCGGATCCTGCTCGAACAATACGTCAGCCCGGAACTGGCGGACACCCTCGGGCCGAAGCTTAAGGGTTCCGGGTACCGCGTGGATGAAACGAAGCAAAGTCACCGCCTGACTTTGATCTACGAATCCGAATGGAGCGACGCAGATGCGGCAGCGAAGTTTTTCGACGCTTATAAGGAGGTTCTCCGGAAGAAGTGGAAGACCGTCGATGTGACCGGCCAGACCACCGACCGTTATGCCGGAAAGTCGGAAGACGGATACTTCGTAGTGACGCGGGACGGCAGCAAGGTACTCAGCGAAGAGGGATTTGAGCGGCCTCTTTAGTTACTGCCGTGTTAACTCCGGTTACTGCATCGCCAGCTTATGTGAAACTGGGAGACGGCGCGCCGTGGGCGGGCGCACCGCCCGAATGCGATCAAGCCCGAGTCCGTGTTGTGAACCCCCAAACCTCAGCAACGAAAGGAATCACCTTGCCTGAAGAAAACATGGAAGCCCTGGACAACTTGTCCATCAACACGATCCGCATTCTGTCGGCGGATGCCGTGCAGAATGCGAATTCCGGCCACCCCGGCATGCCGATGGGCGCGGCTGCAATGGCGTATACGCTCTGGACCCGTTACCTGAAATACAATCCAGCAGATCCTCAATGGTTCGATCGCGATCGCTTCGTGCTTTCGGCCGGCCACGGGTCGATGCTCCTGTACAGCCTGCTGTACCTCACAGGCTACGATCTGCCGCTCGATGAGCTCAAGCGTTTCCGGCAGTGGGGCAGCAAGACGCCCGGTCATCCGGAACGCGGACATACCGTTGGTGTCGAAGTTGCCACCGGTCCTCTGGGCCAGGGTTTCAGTAACGGCGTCGGAATGGCGATGGCTGAGGCGTGGCTCTCGGCGCGCTACAACCGCCCCGGCCATGAAATTATCAACCACCATACTTATGCGATCTGCGGCGATGGCGACCTGATGGAAGGCATCACGCAGGAGGCCGCTTCGCTCGCGGGCCATCTGCGGCTGGGAAAGATGATCTACCTCTACGACCGGAACCACATCTCCCTCTCGGGCGGGACCGACATGACCTTCACCGAAGACGTGGCGATGCGCTTCCAGGCCTACGGCTGGCATACGCAATCAATCGACAACGGAAACGATATCGTTGCAATCGCGGCCGCGATAGAAGTGGCGCAAAAAGATCCGCGGCCCTCGCTGATCCTGGTTCACACTCACATCGGGTATGGCAGCCCGAAAAAGCAGGACAACTTTTCGGCGCACGGAAATCCCCTGGGCGAAGAAGAACTGCAGGCGACGAAGAAGGCCCTTGGCTGGCCGACAATGGATAAGTTTTTCCTGCCGAAAGAGGCCCTTGACCATTTCCGCGAAGCGCTTCCCAGGGGCGCAAGCGCTCAACAGCAGTGGCAAAAGCGCTTCGATGAATACCGCAAGGCGTATCCCTCCGAAGCTGCCGAACTCGAGAACATGATCGCCGGCAAGCTTCCCGAAAACTGGGGTGCGGACCTGCCGAAATGGACGCCCGCCGACAAACCGATCGCGACGCGCGCGGCGGGGGGAGCCGCCATGAACGCGCTGGCAAAACGCATTCCGAATCTTGTGGGGGGCTCGGCGGATTTGAACCCATCGACGGATACGGCGCTGAAAGGCTTCGGCGATTTTCAACCCGCAGAGTTCGGGGGGGCCGGAACGCAGGGCGCGGTGGGCGGCGAGTGGGACTACGGCGGGCGCAACATGGCTTTCGGCGTCCGTGAACACGCCATGGGGGCCGCGGTGAACGGTATGGCGGCGCATGGCGGCCTGCTGCCCTTCAGCGCGACGTTTCTGGTCTTTTCGGACTACATGAAGCCGGCAATCCGGCTGGGCGCGTTGAGTAAGCTCAAAGCATTCTACGTTTTTACGCATGACAGTATCGCGGTGGGAGAAGACGGACCGACGCACGAGCCAATCGAGCAACTGGCCGGGCTTAGGGCGATTCCCGGATTGACTGTGATTCGTCCCGCCGACGCAACGGAGACTGCGGATGCGTGGGGCTTCGCCGTTCAGCACAATGGCCCGACGCTGTTCGCGCTGACGCGCCAGAACCTGCAGCACCTCGATCGCAGCCGGGCCAAAGAGCCGTCGGTCGCGAAGGGCGCCTACATTATGTCGGAAGCTCAAAACGGCGCGCCGGAAGTGATTCTGATCGGCACGGGTTCCGAAGTCGCCCTCTGCATGAAAGCGCAGGAGCGGTTGCTCACCTTTGGAATTCAGGCGCGCGTCGTGAGCATGCCCAGCTGGAACTTATTTGAGGCGCAGGACGAGGCCTGGCGTGAGAGTGTTTTGCCGGCGGCGCTGAAGAAGAGGGTCACCGTGGAAGCAGGCAGTTCGTTTGGATGGCATCGATGGTGCGCTGAAGGGACGATCATTGCCATCGATCACTTTGGCGCATCCGCTCCCGGCGATATTATCCTGAAAAACTTCGGCTTTACGGCGGAACACGTTACGTCAGCAGCCCTGCGGCTGATGGGGCGTAATAAAGAGGCGGACGCGGAATACGGCGGTGAGACCTCGTTCGCGGCTACGGCCTCGACCGAAGGGCACTCCTGATTTCGGCCGGCAAGCGACGGATGGCGTCTGTGCCATTCCGTCGCCTCCTCATTAAGCTTCCACTTCCGTATGGGCCGAATCTAATCGCCCGGAAAAAGCTGAGTCAACGTGACCGCATAGCTCGACTCTGAGATAACCTTGAATGGATTGACCGAGGAAGTCTCAAGTGCGCCCTTTATTCTGCTGGCGGAGGACAACCCGGCCGACGTATTCCTGCTCGAGCGGGCTTTGAACAAACACCTCCTCGACTTCGAGCTTCGCGTGTTTACCGACGGTGAGAAAGCCGTTCGCTTTATCGATGAGGTAGACGCCGACGAGTCCGCCGCGCCTCCGGCGCTCATACTCGCCGACTTGAATCTGCCGAAGAAGGGCGGTCTTGAACTTCTGCAATTCGTGCGGAAGAGCAAAAAATCCGGCCGCGTTCCGTTTCTTATTCTGACTTCTTCGGACTCCCCCGTTGATCGCACGGAGACAGCCAAATTCGGGGCGACCGGCTATTTCTGCAAGCCGAGCAGCCTGGCGGAATTCATGGAGATCGGCCGCGTGATCAAGGAAGCTCTGGCAGGCGAACCAGCGTAGGCCTTCAGGCGATTTTATCTCTTGTAACCGAGCTACCTCTTGTAACCAATCCGGCGCAAAAATTCGTGGCGCTGTTTCGCGTGTTCGGCGCTCTCAACGCCTTTCGGAGAGGCCCCATCCACCACGCCCAGAACTCCGCGCCCCTGCTCCGTCTCGGCGACGATGACTTCGACAGGATTCGCCGTCGCGCAAAAGATATTGCAGATCTCCGGCACCCCCTGAATCGCTTTCAGCGTGTTGATCGGGAAAACGTCGCGCATCACAACGGCGAAGAAATGCCCGGCCGCGACGGACGACGCAATTTCCAACGCCGCTTCCTGTAACTCCGAATCGTTGCCGTCGCCGCGCGTCAGACACGGGCCGGAAGCTTCGTTGAAAGCGATGCCAAATCTGATTTGAGGCGCCGAGTTGACCATCGCTTCATAGACGTCTTCCACTGTCTTGATGAAGTGGCTCTGCCCAAGGACGATATTCGCGTTCTCCGGGATCCGGAGCTTGACCGCGTGAAGATTCAGCATTTCGGAACTAAGATTTTGGCGTCTTCTTTGGTGCAACGCCAGTGGTTGTCGCGCCGCCCTTCAGCAGTTTGTCGATCTCGCCGCGAATGTTCACTTCGGGACTCTCGAGGAACTTGTCATCGCCGAAGTATTGCGCCCGGATCATTCCGTTCCGGTCGATGAATACAAGAATAGGAACGAAGTAGGGATCGGTTGCCGGGAACTGCAGGAAGTCGAGGACGGGTTTGGGATCGGAATAGCCGACTGGGAAATTCAGGCCGAGCGTTTTATTAAACTCTTGCACGCGAGCCGCCGCCCCCTGATCAAACACCGCGCCCAATATCTGAACGTCTTTGCCCTCGTACTCCTTCTGAACCTGTGCGAGCAGTTGGGAAGTCTTCTGGCAGTGCGGGCACGTCGTGTACATGAAGGCCAGCACGATTGTCTTGCCTTTGTACTGGCTCAGATCCTGTTTGGACCCGTCTGCCATCTGAAAGGTGAATTCGGGCGCTTTCCGGGGAACTTTTGCGCCGAATCCGGGAGCCGTGAAGACCGACGTTGCGAGCGCCATCACTGCGAAGAGTTTAGTCATTCTTCGCTTAGTTTAAGCGATTGAGCTCACCACAGGTGGTAATACCCGTCACGCCGGGCTAGTTCCACATCGACTCCGAACAGATCCTTAAGCGCGCGCGCCGTCAGAATTTCCTCCTTCGCGCCGTCGCCGGAAATCTGCCCATCGCGCATCAGAATGACCCGATCGATCTCCGGAATAATGTCCGCCAGGTGGTGGGTTACCAGCAGAATCCCGATGCCCGATTGCGCCAGCTTGCGGACCATTTCCCGCAACTCATGCTGGGCGAAAAGATCGAGACTGGTCGAAGGCTCGTCCAGCAGGAGTGCCCGTGGCCCGTGCACAAGAGCGCGCCCGATCAGCATGCGCCGCGCTTCGCCGGACGACATTTCATCCACCGGCTTTTGCGCGAGATGCGGCGCTTCAAGCAACGTGAGCGCCTCATGCGCCTTTTGACGCATCTCGTCGGTCACATGATGATTCGGCCAGATTCCAATACTCGAGAAAAAACCGGACAGGACAACATCGAAGCCAGTGATTTCCCGCGTGCACTGGGTCATCAGATCGTTCGAGACGATTCCCAACATGCTCCGTAGATCGAAAACGTTCCACAGCGACCGGCCCAGAATGCGAACCGACGAATCGGGACGCGCCAACGGATAACATTCGCGCGTAATGGTCTTGATCAGAGTCGATTTGCCGCAGCCGTTCGGGCCCAGAATCGCGACGTGTTCGCCGGCTCCGATGGTGAGGCTGAGGTTCCGCAGGGCTATGTTGGCCCCGCGCATCACAGTGATGTTGCGCAGTTCGATCAGGGGTTCGGTCACAGGATTAATCGGCGGTGTCCCCGAGTCCGCCGGGGACAAGAATACTCGGGCGGTACTTGCCCGGGCGTCGGCTGAACCGCACCCGCAGACGATCCAGCGCGAGGTAGATCACGGGGGTTGTAAACAGGGTCAACATCTGGCTTACCACGAGACCGCCGACAATCGCGATCCCGAGGGGCTTGCGCAACTCCGAGCCGGTGCCTCTGCCGAGGGCGAGGGGCAGGCCGCCCAGAAGGGCGCAGCAGGTAGTCATCATGATCGGGCGAAAGCGGAGCAGGCAAGCCTGGAAAATCGCATCCCGCGATCCCAGTCCATCGTTCCGCTCAGCCGCGAGCGCAAAATCGATCATCATGATCGCGTTCTTCTTGACGATGCCGATGAGCAGTATGATTCCGATCAACGCGATGATACTCAGGTCCGTGTCGAAGACCACCAGCGCGATCAAGGCGCCCAACCCGGCCGAGGGCAGAGTCGAGATGATCGTCAGCGGATGGATCAGGCTCTCGTACAGGATTCCCAGGACGATATAAACCGCGCAGAGGGCCGTCAGAATCAGTATCGGCTGGCTCGAAAGCGAATCCTGAAACGCCTTGGCCGTTCCAGCGAACTTGCCCGTGATGCTGGCCGGCATGCCCATCTCAAGTTCCGCTTTCTCGATTGCCTCCACGGCATCGCTGATTGCGACGCCGTCCGGCAGATTAAACGACATGGTGGCCGAAGGGAACTGCCCCTGATGGGGCAACGAAAGGGGCGTTATGCCCTCAGTGAAATGGGCAAAAGCCGAAAGGGGAACGTCGGTGCCCCGCGGCGTCTGGACATATATTTTGTCCAGAAAATCGGGGCTTGACCACCACTGCTGCTGCAGTGCCAGGACCACGTGATACTGATTGATCGATTTGTACATGGTCGAGACCTGCCGCTGGCCAAAAGCGTCGTAGAGGGCGCTGTCGACGGCCTGCGCGGTCAAGCCCAGCCGCGACGCCGTGTCGCGATCTACCACCACGTTCGATGAGAGGCCCGAGCTTTCGAGATCCGAACTGACGTCCGCAATCTGCGGCAGCTTTCGCATTCTTTCCAGGACCTTCGGACCCCAGATGTTCAACAGGCTGAGATCCTGGCTTTGCAGCGTGTACTGATACTCGCCGTTCGATTGTCTGCCGCCGATACGTATATCCTGATTGGCTTGCAGATACAGAGTCGCCCCGGGCATGCTCTCAGTCTTCTCGCGTATGCGATCAATCACCTGATCGATGCTGGACCTGCGCACGCCGATCGGCTTCAGTTGCGTCCAGATCTGAGCCTGGTTTCCCCCGAAGCCGCCGCCGCTGGTGCCCGCGACCATATCGACAGTCTCGATGTCAGGGTCATTGCGTACCTGCTCTTCAAACCATTTCGCCTTTTCCACGAGCGCTTTGTAGGAAATGTGCTGCTGCCCCTCAACAATCCCGGACATGCGTCCCGTGTCCTGCTGGGGAAAGAATCCTTTCGGCACCTTGATATACAGATAAACGCTCGTGCCGATGGTGGCCACCATGAGCAGGATCATGGGAACGGAGTGATCCAGCACCACTTCCAGCGCCGATGCGTAGGTGGAAATAACCCACTGAAAAATGCTCTCCGTCCAGTTATAAAGGCGGCCATGAGTGTGCCGTGTTTTCAGCAGCCGGGAGCACATCATCGGCGTCACGGTTAGCGAAATCACCATCGATACGGCGATCGCAACAGAGAGAACAACGGCGAATTCGCGAAACAGCCTTCCCACGATGCCGCCCATGAGAAGGATCGGAATGAAGACCGCTATCAGCGAAACGCTCATCGACAAAACGGTGAAACCGATCTCCGCGGCGCCCTTCAACGCCGCCTGCATTGGACGCATTCCGTTTTCGATATGCCGGGTGATGTTCTCGATTACAACGATCGCGTCATCCACCACAAACCCGGTCGCGATCGTCAGTGCCATGAGTGAAAGGTTGTCCAGGTTGTACCCGAGCAGATACATCGCTCCGAACGTGCCGATCAACGAAACCGGGACGGAAATACTGGGAATAAACGTTGCCCAGCCGTTCCGCAGAAAGATGAACACAACGAAGATGACCAGCGAGATGGAAATCAGCGTGTTGATCTGCGCTTCATTCACCGAGGACCGGATGGTAAGGGTGCGGTCGCTGTCCACGTTGAGGTGAACGTCAGGCGGAAGCGACGCCCGGAACTGCGGCAGCAATGCCTTGATGCGCTCCACGGTATCGATGATGTTGGCGTTCGGCTGGCGGTTGACCCACATCATCACCGCCGGACGGCCACGCGAAAGCCCCATGTTCCGCACGTCTTCGTTTCCGTCGACGACTCGTCCCAGGTCCGATAAACGAACCGGTGCGCCGCTCCGGTAAACCACCACAAGATTCCTGTAATCTTTGGCTTCGAACAGCTGATCGCTGGCGAGCAGCGGAAGAGTCATCCGCGAATTCTCGAGCGCGCCCTTCGGGCTGATCGCGTTGGCGCTCGCGAGAAAAGAGCTGATCTGATCCAGGCCTACGTTGTAGTTCGAGATCGGCTGCGGATTCAATTCCACCCGGACCGCCGGCAGCGAACTGCCGCCGACGTTTACCTGGCCGACACCCTGGACCTGCGAAAGTTTCTGGGCGAATACCGAAGAGGCGATATCGTATAGTTTCGGGCGTGGAACCACATCCGAGGTGAGGGAAAGGTTCAAAATCGAAGAATCCGTCGGATTGATCTTGCGATATGTCGGCTTTCTCGGAAGATTCGAGGGCAAATAGCCGGCGGCCGCGTTGATGGCCGCCTGAACGTCTCGGGCCGCTGCATTGATATCGCGGCTCATATCGAACTGCAGTACCACGATCGCCCCACCAAGGGAACTTCGCGAAGTCATTTCGGTGACACCGGCGATACGCGTAAACTGTTTTTCCAGCGGGGTGGCTACCGCAGCCGCCATTACCTCCGGGCTGGCGCCTGGCAGCCCGGCATTCACCAGAATTGTCGGAAAATCGATCTGCGGAAGCGGCGAAACGGGCAGCTGAGTGTATCCGATCACACCCGCCAGCGTTACCGCGATGGTGAGAAGAGTAGTGGCTACCGGTCTTTGAATGAACGGGGATGAAATGCTCATGTCAAATACGGCTCGACTTCGAAGCAGTCCCCCGTGTGACAACCACCGGAAGCCCACTCCATACCGGCGAGCCGCTGCTGCATGAGCAGAAACATGATGTTTCTTTCATCCTACTCCCCCTCCCAGGCAGGAAACCTTACGCCTTGCCGTGCATCAAATGACAAGAATGAAACTTTCCCGTTTGTGGCTTCCCTCGGTGCTGTTTTTGGGTTTCTGCAGTCTCGGTTTCTCGGCGGAATTGACGCCCGCAGTCGATGGCGTGGCGAATTTTCATCAAGTCGACCCGAATGTGTATCGTGGCGCACAACCCAGTCTTGAGGGATTCAGGAGCCTTGCCGCGCTTGGCGTGAAGACGATCGTTGATCTTCGCGGCGACGACCGGTTGCCGGAAGAACAAAAAGAGGTTGAGGATCTCGGTTTGCGCTATATCAGTGTCCCGATGTCAGGCCTCACAGCGCCGACGGACGAGCAGATCGCCAACATCCTGGCCGTTTTTGACGCTGCTGACACGGCGCCGGTTTTCGTCCACTGCCGCGAAGGAAAAGACCGAACGGGGACGGTGGTAGCCTGCTATCGGATCTCTCACGACCATTGGGCCAACGATAAAGCTCTTGCCGAGGCAAAAGGGTATGGCATGAGTCCCTTCCAGCACCCCCGCAAGAAGTACATCCTCGGCTTCGAAAGCGCCATCGCATCGCGTTAACCGGCCGGCTTTATCGCGCCTATAATGAGAACCGGGCGTCCTGCCCGGAGGCTTGGTGAAGCTGATGCATCGACGAGAGTTTTCTCAACACCTGGGTTTCAGCGCTCTGGCCGCGGGCGCATTTGTATCATCGGCGCGCGCTTCCGTTTCAAAAACCGAAAAGAAGCAGTGGGCGCACGAGCATCTGAAGGGCATGGAAAATGTCGTGATGCCGTCGTTCACGCCCGATTTCAAGGGCCTTGATGAAGAGGGCATCCGGCACGATGTCCGTCAAAGCATCAGGCACGGCTTCTGCTCCTCGACTGTCTCCGCCACGGGAGCCACTGCAGCGCAGCGCGAACGCCTGATGGAAGTGGTGCGCGACGAATCGAAGGGCAAAATCCTCACATCCGTGATCGTCGGTGGGTCCGCCGAATCGGCCATCGCATCGCTCGCCGCCGCTGAGAAAAGCGGTTGCACGCACGCCATGGTGATGTATCCCGGCAACCTGCAGGCGCAATCGGAAGACGAGGTCTACGCCCACTTCAGGAAGGTAGTCGATTCCACCTCGCTTGCGATTCTGCTTTACGGCTCCGACATTCCCGCGTTGCGGCGTTTCCATCCCACCGGAATTCCAGTCAACGTATTCGACCGGCTGGCGGACGTTCCGAACGTTGTCGGCGTGAAGCTGACTCAGCCGATGAGCGCCGCGACAGCGTATGAGCTCTGTGAGCGCCTCTCCGACCGGCTGATCCTCGGGCCGGTGAACCTCGATCTCGTCCCCGTGCTCGGCAAACACTATCGCAATATCCAGTGGAGCGGCGAATGGATCGTGGAGGCGGTGCAATCGCCGGAAAAGCCCTACGCCGTTGAGTTCATGACGCTTGCAGCGAAGGGCCGCATCGATGAGGCCATGAAGGTGTACTGGCGGATGCAGCCGCTCGTGGACGCGATCTACGACTTGCAGGCGCCGCTTCTGCTGCACGGAAGCCATCCGTGGGCGCACATGAAATATATGCAGTGGTGTACCGGCGGAAATGGCGGCCTGCTGCCGTTGAAACCGGCCGAATACCTGCCAGTGCTCGACGCCAAAGCTCGCGAACTGATCCGCGGGAACTACACGAGAGCCGGCATCACGCCGATCGACCGTCCCGACGAAGAATTCATGGTGGGCAAGACGAATTATTCGAAGGGTGTCCGCGCTGCCGACCTTGCGTCCAGGCCGGTTTACGCTTAAGCAGCATCGTCAACAGCCGGCCGGGAAGCCTCCGCAGTGCAGGATCACAGTGTTGACAGTGCGACAGACACCCTCCACCGTCGCGATGCGGGTCCGTCCGCGAAACTGGTGCAAGCCGGGTTTGGAAGGACAGGCAGTACATTGAAAACGATTTCCCGCAGAAGTTTCGCCGGAGCGGCGGTTCTGGCGTTGGCCTGGGCCCTGTTTGCCGATGTTGCCGCGAGCGCGGCCGAGATCACGGTAGTGACCTCCGGGGCCTTCACGGCCGCGTACCTCGAATTGGCCCCCACCTGGGAACACGCCACGCACAACAAACTCGTCACGGAAATGGGCCCTTCCATGGGAGCGACCCACAACGCGATTCCAGTCCGGCTCGAACGTGGTGAGGCGATCGATGTCGTGATCATGGCCGGCCCGGCGCTTGACGATCTCATCAGGAGACGAATGGTTCGAGAGGGCAGCCGTGTCGACCTGGTCCGATCCAGCATCGGCATGGCCGTAAGGGCGGGAGCACCAAGGCCGGATATCAGCTCTCTGGACGCGCTTAAGCGAACGCTGCTGGCGGCCAAATCCATTGCGTATTCCGATAGCGCAAGCGGCGTCTATCTCGCCACGGAGCTGTTTCCGAAGCTTGGAATCGCCGACCAGATCAAGGGCAAAGCGAGAAAGATCGAGGCCGACCCGGTAGGTGGAGTGGTCGCCAGGGGCGATGCCGAGATTGGCTTCCAGCAGATCAGCGAACTGCGTCCCGTCAAGGGCATCGACATTGTGGGAGAGTTACCGCCGGGGGCGCAGCGAGTCACGGTGTTTGCGGCAGGCATCCCAGCGACGTCAAAGGATCCAAAGACCGCCAAAGAATTCATCCGCTGGCTGGCGTCGCCGGCCGCCTGGGTGACCATCAAAAAGAGTGGCCTGGAGCCCATCAGGGCAGAGTAAGTCCGATACGCAATGCCCGGGCTTCCGCGAGTTTCTGCGCAAGCTGCAATATCTGGTCGGCAAGCGGATTGACAACAGCCGTAGAGCACGCGATGAAGAGGATGTTCATGCACCCGCACCCATCGAGCGCGCTCGTGCCGATCTGATCGTCCGGAGGACGATACCGTACTCGGGCTTGCTTAGTCAGAAAATGACCCGCCTCTATCTATTGAGCGATCCGCCTGGCACCGATCCAACTGGCCCGCATGGCCTGCCGATTCAGTTCCTTTCCCCTGAGGTACACTTTCGCGATCCTGCGAGTGTTATTGATATTGTCCAGAGGATTGGCGTCGAGCACGATGAAGTCGGCGCTTTTGCCGGCGGCAACCGTTCCAAGCCGATCCAGTTTCAGAACTTCCGCCGCTGTCTTCGTGGCGGCAACGATAACCTGGGAGGGAGTCATTCCGGATGCCGCCATATCCGTCAGTTCCTGATGGGTATCCCAACCGACAGTGGTCCCGGAGTCGGTACCAAGAGCGATCCGGACTCCGGCTGCATTCAATTTAGCGAGATTCCGTGACTGCAAGTCAAAGAACGCGCGCGCTCGCTTCTCGTCTTCAGGGCTTCGCTTCATCTGAGCGTCACGCAAGCGCTTCACCTCACTCGGGGGCACCGTATCACTCATCAAGACGAAATCCTCAGCCGTCGCGCCCCGGTCCGGCAGGTTCGGCGTCACGAACACGTTCCGCCGCATTTGAATCAACCGGATGAATTCGTCGTCTACATCCCGGTCCCGCACTCCATGTGTAAACCCGTCTATTCCCGCCCGCAGCAGATCCTTCGCGTCCTCCAGATAGAAGATGTGTGCGGCCGCGCGCAGATTGTGCTTGTGCGCTTCATCGATGATCGCCCGGTACAGCGGCGGCGGTAGTTTCTTCACCGTACCGTTTCTGTCATCGACCCAGATCTTGACGATGTCGACTTTCTTCGCTGCCAGCTCCTGAACCGCTTTTCTGGCCTCCGCTTCGGTCGTCACTCCGTACGCCACCGGTTTCCAGTAAGCTGCTCCCGGTCCCGCGTTCGGGAGGGCCATCCCGCGGCCTGCGGTACGAAGCAGCGCGGCATCGGGTATCGTCTCCGCCCGAATCTGAAACGCCACATCGCCCGGATCGGTGCCGAAGTTCATGACCGCGCCGATCCCGTAATAAGCAGACCGGCGAAGATGGTCGATCAGGTTTTCCCGGGAGTAGGTATCCTTCTCGATTTCACCGGTTTTGATGATGGCCCACCCAAGATGGTTGTGCGCATTGACAATAGCCGGCATGACCGTCTTGCCAGTGAGATCGACCCGCACAGCGCCCGGCGGCAACTGAAGCTGACCCTTCCTGCCGATCGTTCCGAACCTGTTATTCTCCACGAGGAAGGCCGAGTTCTCAATCGGCGCGCTTCCGTCCCCAACGATGAGGCGCGCGCCCTCGAACAGCGTCGTTGCCGACGGCTGCGCGGCGGCGTACCAATAACAAACCACCAACAGGAACAAACCACAAAAAATTAGTTTGATCGTTCGCATAACAACCTCCATGGAACTCGCGGTTCCGGATGTGGAGTGTATCAGGATTCATCGGCCCCGATAGGGCATGCGGTAATGTATGACCGATGATGGCGATATGACCGTAGCCCTCCTCCATCCCGGCGAAATGGGCGCCGCAGTGGGAGCCTGTCTTGTCTCCCGCGGCATCCGCGTAGTCTGGGCCTCTCAAAACCGCAGCGCTGCATCCCGCAAACGAGCCTGCGAAGCAGGAATCGAAGACTGCCAGACCCTCGACCGGGCCCTCGCGGCAGCATCCGAAGCGGGGGGCGCCGTCCTCTCGATCTGCGTCCCCAGCGGAGCCCTCAACCTCGCCCGCGAAGTCGCCTCCTGCCATTTCCGCGGCACATACATCGACGCCAACGCAATTTCACCCGACCACGCCCGCGAGATCGGCCGCCTGGTCGAACAATCGGGGGCCACCTTCGTCGATGGAGGCATCCTCGGCCTTCCTCCCACCCCCACCCGCACCGTGCGCCTCTACCTGAGCGGCTCGCAAGCCCCCGCCATCGCGGCTCTCTTCAAAGGCAGCCAGACCGAGGCCATCGCGATGGAAGGAGCGCCCGGAGCCGCCTCTGCTCTCAAGGTCTGCTATGCCGCCTGGAACAAAGGCGAAACCGCCCTCCTTGGCATCATCCGCTCGCTCGCGCGCTATGAAGGAGTCGACGAGCCGCTCCTGAAGGAATTGGACATCAGTCATCCAGGCGCAGCCAAACGGTCTGACCAGATCGCCACGCGCGCCTTCAAAGCCTGGCGCTGGGCCGGCGAAATGGAGGAGATCGCGGCCAGCTTCGATGCCGCCAACATTCCGTCCGGCTTCCTCGCAAACGCCGAAATCTACCGCAGACTAGCCGACTACAAAGACTGCCCCGAACCACCTTCATCCGAAGAAGTAAGCGCCAGACTACGCCGGAACCCCCAATGACCGAACTCATAACTCTCTTCAATCACGGCCCCGTGGCCCTGATCACCATAGACAACCCGCCCGTGAACGCCCTCAGTCCCGGCGTTCCCGAACGGCTTGAATCCGCCCTCGAAGCCGCCCAGGCCGATCCCGCGACCAAGGCCATCGTGATCATCGGCGGCAGCCACACTTTCATCGCCGGCGCCGATATCAATGAGTTCGCGAAGAACATCGCCGCCGGCAAACCCGGCGGCCCCAGCATCCACAACCTGCTCGCCGCCATCGAAGACTCGGCCAAGCCCGTAGTCGTCGCCATCGAAGGCGCGGCCCTCGGCGGCGGACTCGAGGTCGCCATGGCCGCCCACTATCGCGTCGCCGTCACCAGCGCCAACCTCGGACTGCCCGAAGCCAACCTGGGCATCGTCCCCGGAGCCGAAGGAACCCAGCGCCTGCCACGTCTCATCGGACTGGCGAAAGCGGCCGAGCTCATCGTATCGGGGCGGATCATCAAGGCACCGGAGGCCATGACTCTCGGCTTGATCGACGGTATCATCGTCGGCGAATTCATTGCCGACGCCCTCACATTCGCTGAAGGCGTTGCACAGACCCGGCCTGTGCCGAAGGCCAGCGTACGCCCTGTCGAACCGGACCCAGCGGCACTCCCCGCGGCTCGCGAACTCGCGAAGAAGATCCGCCGCAACCAGACCGCCCCACTCCTGGCGCTCGATGCGCTCGAAGCCGCCGCCACCCTTTCATTCGAAGAAGGCTGCAAGAAGGAGCGCGAGCTCTCCGCCAAATCCCTGACCACCCCACAGGCAGCCGCCCTCATTCATGCCTTCCTCGCGGAACGCGCTGTCTCCAAAGTGCCCGGCCTTCCGAAGGACACCCAACCCTATCCCCTCAACAAGGCAGCCATTATCGGAGCGGGCATCATGGGCGGCGGAATCGCCATGGCCCTCGCCAACGCCGGCATGGACGTCCGCATCAAAGACACCTCCCAGGAAGCGCTCGACCGCGGCCTCGCCACGGTCTGCAAAAACTACCAGAACTCCGTGAACAAAGGCCGCTTCCCGCAATCCGTCATGGATGAGCGCATGGCCCTCATCCACCCGCAGCTCGACTATGCGGGATTCGAAGAAGCCGACATCATTATCGAAGCCGCGTTTGAAAGCATGGCCGTCAAGAAGCAGCTCTTCGCCGAGATCGATAAGGTCGCAAAACCTGACTGCGTCCTCGCCACCAACACATCCACCCTCGACATCGACGAAATCGCCTCCGCCACCTCACGCCCGGAAATGGTCATCGGGACGCACTTCTTCAGCCCCGCGCACGTCATGCGCCTCGTCGAAATCGTCCGCGGCAAAGCCAGCAGCGACCGCGTAATCGCCACCGCGATGGCGCTCGCAAAGAAGCTCCGCAAGGTCGGAGTGCTCGTAGGCAACGCGATGGGCTTCGTAGGCAACCGCATGATGTTTCCCTACATGCGCGAAGCCCAGTTCCTCATTGAAGAAGGCGCAACGCCTGCGCAGGTCGACCGCGCCCTGACCGACTTCGGCATGGCCATGGGCATATTCGCCGTGGACGACATGGGCGGCCTCGACCTGAACTGGCGCGTCCAGCAGCAGAACGCGCACCTCATCAAACCTGGCGAAAGACGACCCCTGATGCTGCAAAAACTCTACGAAATGGGCCGCTACGGCCAGAAGACCGGACGGGGCTGGTACCTCTACGACGAAAACCGCAAAGCGACGCCCGATCCCGAAGTCGAAGCCCTGATCGAGCAGACGGCAAAAGATGCAGGCATCAAGCGACGCCCCATCACCGATGAAGAGATCATCGAACGCTGCATCTACGTAATGATCAACGAAGGCGCCCACATCCTCGAAGAAGGCATTGCCTCGCGCGCCTCCGACATCGACGCGATCTACTTCTCCGGCTACGGCTTCCCTGCATATCGCGGCGGCCCGATGTGGTACGCCAACGCCGTTGGCCTGCAAAAGGTCAGCGACCGAATCGAAGACTTCGGCTGGCAACCCGCGCCGTTACTCAAACGCCTCGCGGGCGAAGGCAAAAATTTCGAATGATGCTTACTGCTTGCCACGCAGATTCCGAATCTCTTCCAGGCGCTCCTGAATCCGCTTCTCCACGCCGCGTCCGGTCGGGTGATACCAGCGCCGGCCCGCAAGCGATTCCGGAAGGCACTCCATCTGGTTGACCGCGTCCTCGAACTGATGCGCATGCTGATACCCTGCCCCATACCCCCACGACTTCATCGCCCGCGTTGAAGCATTCCGCAAATGCATCGGAACCGGCTCCGCTCGTCCCGCCTGCACCTCCCGAGTAACTTCGCCCAAGGCTTTATAACCCGCATCGGACTTCGGCGCAACGCTCAAATAGATCACGGCCTGGGCGATTGCCAGGTCGCCCTCCGGCATCCCCAGAAACTGCACGCACTGCTGCATCGCCATGCACTGCTCCAGAGCCCGCGGATCGGCCAGCCCGATATCCTCGATCGCCATCCGCACCACCCGCCGCGCAATATACATCCGATCCTCGCCCGCTTCCAGCATTCGCGCCAGCCAGTACAGCGCCGCATCCGGATCGCTCGACCGCACCGACTTGTGCAGCGCCGAGATCAGATTGTAATGCTCCTCGCCGGTCTTGTCGTAGAGCAAAACCTTCCGCCCCAGAGCGTCCGTGACCGCCTGCTCCGTAACCTCACCCGAACCCGCCGCTACCTCGAGCGTGTTGTAAGCCGACCGCGCATCGCCGTTCGCCGCCGTAGCGATCTGCTCCAGAACTTCATCCGTAGCCGTCGCCTCAACCACCGGCAAAGCCCGCCGCAGCAGTTCGACGATCTCTTCCGTCGACAAAGCCCGCAGCATATAGACCTTCGACCGCGACAGCAGCGCCGCATTCACCTCGAACGAAGGGTTCTCCGTAGTTGCGCCGATCAGAATAATGTCGCCGCGTTCCACATAAGGCAGAAACGCGTCCTGTTGCGCCTTGTTGAACCGGTGAATCTCATCGATGAACAGGATCGTCCGGCGCCCCAGCTTCCGCAATCGCTCCGCGTCGGCCATCACCGCCTTGATCTCTTTGATTCCGGCCAGCACCGCGCTGAAGGGCAGAAACTCGCTCTTTGTCATCCGCGCAATAATCTGCGCAAGCGTAGTCTTCCCCACGCCCGGCGGTCCCCACAGGATGATCGATGTCAGCTGATCCCGCTCGATCTGCATCCGCAGCGGCTTGCCCGGCCCGAGGATATGCTCCTGCCCCGCATAGTCGTCGAGCGTCTCGGGCCTCATCCGGTCGGCCAGCGGCCGCTTGCCCTGCTCCGGCACATGAGCCAGCGGACTGGCATCAAACAGGCTCATACCCGCTGCTTCCTCGCCTCATACAACAGAATCGCCGCCGCAACCGCCGCGTTCAGAGACTCCACGGCAACCGTCGGGATCGCCACCGGCTCGGCAATAGCCAGCAATTCCGCACTCACCCCACGCCCTTCGCTGCCAATGACAATCGCGCAAGGCGCCCCAAAGTCCGCATCCGCCGCCATACGCTCCGCACCCGTGAACGGCATTGCCGCATACACCTGAACCGGCGGTCCCGCGAACGATGCCGCGCTGACAAACGGAACGCGAAACAACGACCCCGCCGATGCCCTCAGAGTCTTCGGATGAAACGGGCTGGCCGTTCCTTTCAGAAACATCAGACCGGTAGCCCCGAACGCCTCTGCCGCACGAGCAATCGCGCCCGCATTCCCCGGATCCTGCAAACCATCAAGGACGACAACCAGGCTTTGTTCTCCCGCCGGCCCCCGAAACACATCCTCGATCTCCCACGCCGGCAACCGCACAAGCGCGATGATCCCCTGGCTGGTGACCGTACTCGAAAGTGCGTGAAACAAGCGATCCGGCAGCGCCACCACGCGAGTTCCGGCGCACCCGCTCAGCGCACCCACCGACTCCGCGGCCAGCACAACCCCAACCTCACATCCGCTCCGCCGCGCCTCATCAAGAAGGTGCAAGCCCTCGGCGACGCAATACCCCTCATCTGTCAGGCCGCCGCGCGCGATCGCGCGCCGTACGTCTTTGACAAGCGGATTCGCAGTACTGGTAACCGATTCGATTCGCTCTCCCTCTGATTACAATGTTGAGATAAGAATAACGCACCTCAAGCGCGTGGCCGGTCTTCTGGCTCTGGCCGTAGTGGTGTTCACGCTCGGCTATCTGATCGCGCTTTCGGCCCGAATTGGCCGCCAGAGCAGGCAAGACGAAGCCCGGCGCGCCGACGTGATCATCGTGATGGGCGCTGCCGAATATCGCGGGCACCCGTCGCCCGTTTTCAAACTGCGGCTTGACCACGCAGCTGATCTCTACCAACGCCAGCTCGCGCCTTACATCATGACAACCGGCGGACCGGGCGGCGATCCCGATTTCACCGAAGCCGGGGTCGGCCGGTCTTATCTCGCAGACCGCGGCATTCCGCCGGAATCGATCGTCGTTGAGGACGAAGGAGAATCGACCGCTTACTCTCTGTCCGCGGCATCCGAGATTCTTCGACGCATGGGCCTGCACTCCTGCATCGTAGTAAGCGACGGTTACCACTTGTTTCGCGTGAAGCGGATTCTCCAGCAGAAAGGCTTCACAGTTTATGGATCGCCGCGCGTTCAGGGCGACACAACCGTGCCCAGGGAGTGGTGGCAGTATTTCCGCCAGGCGGTCGCTTATAGTCTGTGGAAGATCGGCGTCAGGGTATAACGGTAAGTCGTCGGGTAAATCATGAAAAAGATCGAAGCGATAGTACAGCCGTTCAAGATGGAAGAAGTCAAAGAGGCGTTGAAGAATCTCGGGATTGACGGTATGACGATCAGCGAGGTTCGCGGTCACGGCCGCCAGCGCGGCCACAAAGAGGTCTACCGCGGCCAGGAATACATCGTCGATCTTCTTCCCAAGATCAAGTTCGAACTCGTGGTTCAGGACGCGCGCGCCGAAGAAGTAGTCGAGTGTATTACGAACGCCGCGCGCACGGGAAAGATCGGCGACGGCAAGATTTTCGTCTACGACCTGGCCGAAGCCGTCCGCATCCGGAACGGAGACCGCGGCGAATCCGCGGTCTAACCGCGCGCGCTACCCTTCTGCGCCGCGCGCCGCAGGCGTAACAAAAGCTCGTCAGTTCGCAACCGGAACGCGCTGCGCGCGATCCACGACAACGAAATCCTCCGGTGCCGTAATCCGTTCGAGTTTCAGACCCAACTGTTCCTGAATGGCTCTGAACAATGACGCGCGTTCGTTCGCTGGCGAATCGGCCGAGGCCAACTCCGCCGGGTTCCACTCCAATTTAAGGTCGTACCTTCCGGTGAGCCCGGTATGGTTTTCCACGGGACGCTCCAGCATCCCGGCGAGCAGATCTTTCAACTCCGTGATTGACCGCTGGTTTCCCTCGATCAGCCCGGGACGACCAGTGAGATAAGTTCGAGCCCCTGTCGTCTCCCGAAGCTTACTCCCGCCTTTCGAAACAACCAGAGCATAAGCCGTGGCTGATCGGGACTCATGATGTACAACCACCTTGAACCGATCGATCAATAATGCTTCCAACAGCGCCGGCAATTGATCCTGTTGATATCCCGGCGGAGGCTTGGCCACAATATCGAAGGTTTCGCCACCCAGCCAGGCTGGCCCCACAATCTGAAAAGTCTTCACTCTCCAGGCCATCCCGATTAACTGGCGCAGCGGCAGATTCTCGATCTTTACCAGCGCCGTGTCCTCTTCGATTCCGGCTCGCTCCGTCAACTCCCCCGAACTAACGTGCTGCTTCACCGACGCAGCCTCGAACTGCCCCGAAACGCACGAACCGCAAGCGATCGCGAGTAAACAGCACCGCGTTGCGAACTTCAGACTCACAACTGATCTTTATACTGTTCCAGTGCAACCTTCACCAGCTGGCTTCGCGTCCGCACATTCAGCTTCTCGCAAACATGCCGTACCGAAGCCTTGACCGCGCCCTCGGAAATTTCCAGCTTTCCCGCGATTTGCCGGTTGGTCCACCCCTGCAGAATACCCCGCAATACCGTCCTGTCCCGTTCCGTCAGCGTTGCGCGTTTCGGCGACCGCGTCCGGTCCATCGCCCGGAACAAAGGTTCCAGATAAGTCTGTTCCAGGCAAGCGTCGCCGCGTGCAATCTTCCGGATCGTGTCACAGAGCACTTCCATCGGATGATGCTTGTGCAGAATTCCCGAGACACCCGCCTGCACCAGTTGAATGGCTTCCTGATCGCTCATCCCCGCGGTGACGATCAGAATCCGGCCCTCAAAGGCCTCGGCCCGTGCCGTTTTCACGAAATCGATCGCCCGCTCCGACCCGAGGTCGACATCCAGCAGCACAATGCCGGGACTGGAATTCCGCAGCTCCGCGATGCCATCCGCAACCGACCCCACTTGCCCCACCACCACAAAGTCGGCTTCCTTGTCCAGCATTCGCGCGATGCCGTCGCGAATCATGGCATGATCGTCGACCAGCAGAATCCGAACCTCATCCAGCGATTGATTATTCACTGCCAACTCCTGATCTGTGTCAATCATGATTTGCTCTCAGGCGATCTGAACCTCCACGGCAAAGCAGCAACCCGGCGTCCGCGGCTCAAACCGCAGTTCGCCCCCGTAACTTCTCAGGACGGCGCGGGAAACATACAACCCGAGTCCTGTCCCGTTCGACCCCGATTGGAACGGCGCGAAAAGACGTTCCGGCCTGGAAACGCCCAAACCCGAATCCACAAACCGGATGACAATCTTATTGTCCTCCGCAAAGACTATCACTGACAACTCGCGAACGTCGCATTCCCGTACCGCGCGATGGCTGTTGTGCGCCAGATTCAGGAACGCCTGAAACAGCCCGTAGCGGACGCCCAGCACCGGCGGCGTGTCCCGCGGTATCTGCCACCGAACAGATCCGCCTATATCGCGCCAGTCCTGTTCGATTACGATGCGGAGATCGTCGAGAACGCCCTGCAAGTCGACTGTATCCAGCCGCCCCTCCGTGCGGGAGCGTAATTCAACGGATGCGACTCTCTCGAGTCCACCCGCGAGCGACGTCAGGGCCCGAAGGTCCTCATCCTCGCCGATGCCGTGTTTGTCCTTGAGGTTCGCCGAAATCACCGAGATGGCGCCGGAAAGATTTCTCACTTCATGAAACACCGCCGAGATCGCGATCCGATTACCCTCCGACAAATGATGAAGACTCTCCTCCTCACGGTCGCGCATCTCCTCCGAAGAGTCCACAACGATCGCGGCCAGCCGCTTGCCCTCCGCCGCCATATAAGAGGAAAACCATGCGTTGGCGAGAAAAACTTCCTCGTTCTGGCGGCGTACCTGAGCCTGCGCCGCCGTGCGCAGACCTTCCGGGCCCGGGTCGAACTGCAATGCGTCCAGTAACACAGGCAGGTATTCCCCGATTGCGCGCCCCTTCATCGTCTCGCCTTCCGGAATCATAAAAACAGAGTTTGTCGCGCTGTTCGCCGCGATCACCGTACCGTTGGCATCCACGGTTAGAATGGCCGCCGGACTGCTTTCGGCCAGGATTCTCAACTGCTCCTCGGCCTCCCGCCGGAGCTCCTGCTCGTGACGGATGTTTGCCAGATGATTGATCGTCATTTCCCGATTCCGGATCAGCGCGGCTACCAGAAGGCCCGAGGCGATATAGGCGAGTGTCGCAAACGCAAAACGCAGTAATTGCTCGGAGAGCGGAGCCGGGACATCGAACCAGGATCGCAGGCAGGAACACAGGATGGCAAGCGCCACCAGTCCCGGCCAGGATAGTACGGTCGCGCCGATTACCATCGGCACGATATAAAAGACGCCGAGAGACGCTTCGGTTCCGACATACCAGTCGGCGAACGCGATAAACGCGGCCAATCCGGCGATGCCCGCGAGGGTTTGGATGCGTCCCGCGCTCAAAATGGCTCCGAGCATTCTTCCACGATAAAGCCGGAAAGCCGCTGAAAGACTGCCTGCGTAAAAATCATCGGAAATATAGATGCCTATCTAAAGAAAGTATCGCAGTCTCTGACAAACTCACAGAGCGGGTACCTGGTATTGATTCGTTCGGCGGTTCTCAATAACTTAAGCCAATCTCGCTGCTTTCTTCAGTCTAAGTGCCTGGTATCTTTCCGCCTAAGTGGGATGATCGCATTTTCGAAAATAGGTTTTTCTGTTTCCCAGGTAATGATTTACATTGCATAATCAAGAACGAAGGGCGTGGCAGCCTTGCATACCAGGGTGACATCGCGCTGGACAAAGAAGCCTTACGACAGAATGAACCTCCATGAGTCACGATGAATGGGAACCCAATCCTCCATATGGTGAAAAAGGAGGGTACCGGAAACTCACGGTTACCCTGCCGCCTTTTGTTTACGAGCGGCTCATCCAGGAATCGGCCCGCCGGAAAATCAAAGGCGAGCCGAACCAGGCGCTTTCCGCGCTGATCCGTGAGGCCCTGCGTCTCTATCTGGATCAGGTGGACCTGCGGAACGGGGAGGGAGAGGGCATCGTAGCAGCGATTTCAGAATCCTGATCCGGATTTGATAACCTTGCGTTGATCGATCCGGACTGCGGATGCACAGATCTTTCTTTTGGCTCTTACTCGGCGCAACATCCGGGCTGGCGCAGACCACGGCACCCGAGGTCAGCGCCCGGCAGGACGATTCGGTTGTTTTCAGATCAAAAGTAACGCTGGTGACTGTTCCGGTAGTTGTGCGCGATAAGAGCGGCAAGCCTGTCGGAACCCTTCGCCAGGAAGACTTTCAGCTCCTCGATAAGGGCAAGCCCCAGGTCATCTCGAAATTTTCCGTAGAGAAATCCGGCGGCATAGTGATTGCGCGAACGACCCCGACGGCCGGCGGCCAAACGCCCGAACCAAACGCCGCACCGGAAGTCATCGCTCCCGATCACTTTGTCGGACTGCTGTTCGACGACATCCACATGAGTGCCGCGGACGTGGCAGCAGCGCGGACCGCCGCGCAGATGTTCGTCGGGTCGGGCCTGAGACCGGCCGATCGGGCCGCCGTCTTTACGACATCCGGACAAACCACTCTCGACTTCACCGGCGAGCGCGATGCCCTGAATAGCGCGCTGCTGAAGCTCGCTCCCCGCCCGCTCGCGATCGACGCGACGGAGGTCTGTCCCTTTATCAGCTTTTACATGGCGGATCAGATCGTCAACAAGGATGACCAGCAGGCGTTGAACGCCGCTATCGCCCTTGTGATGGATTGCATGCACCCGCCGGATCGGAACACCGCCCGGATCATGGCCCTCGCCAACGCGAGAAGCACGCTTGAGATGGGTGAACACGAAACTCAAGTCACGATCTTCAGCATTACGGATGCGGTTCGCCGCATGTCGAGGATGCCCGGGCAGCGGACATTGCTCCTGGCGTCGCCCGGATTTCTTCGCGCAATCGATCAGGATGCCGGCCCGGTAATAGACCTGGCGGCCCAATCGGGTGTCGTCATCAACGCGCTCGACGTGCGCGGACTGTACGCGCCGACGACCGCGGATGCAAGCAGGCAAGGCTTCGAAGTATCGATTAAGCGGGATTTCGATAAGACAGCCGCGATTGTGCGGTCCGGCATCCTCGCCGAATTCGCCGCCGGGACGGGCGGCACATTCGTCGAAAACACCAACGACTTGAAACAGGGATTTCGGGAATTCGGTGCGGCGCCCGAGGTCTACTATGTCCTCGGCTTCTCGCCTCAAAATCTGAAGCTCGATGGCGCTTATCACTCGCTGAAAGTCAGTGTTAGGGAGCAGCCGGGCCTTAACGTCAGGGCCCGCCTGGGATACAACGCTCCGAGGCATCTCTCCACCGCCGAGGAGGACGCGAAGGACCAAATCTCTCAGGCCGTCTTCTCGCATGAAGAAATCGGAAGCATTCCGATCGATATGTCGACTCAGTTTTTCAAGACCGGCGAGTCGCAAGCGAAACTGACAGTCATGTCGCGTCTCGACGCCGCGAAACTTCATTTTCGAAAGGCCGACGGCAGAAATATCGACGACGTCGCGATCGTTTGCGCGCTGTTCGACCGGAACGGCAACTACCTGCAAGGCGTCTCAAAGACGCTCCAGTTGCGTCTTCTCGACGACACGCTCAGCAACGGACTGGGTGAGGGAGTTTCCGTGCCGATGGAATTCAAAGTCGCGCCCGGCACTTACGTGATCCGCCTCGTGGCAAGGGATGCGGAAGGTCAGGCGATGGCCGCCCGCAACGGCGCGGTCGACATACCGTGAGGGACATTCAAATCATAGCTGCTTCGGCGCTGCTGGCCGCAGGCGCGTTCGCGCAGCAGCAGGTCATTCGCAGCGAGTCCCGCCTCGTCCTCGTCGACTCAATTGTTACCGACAGAAGAGGAGCTTACATTCCGGG
>Ga0206845_1079_pt1 | contig 30928 bp, 38 predicted proteins | sample Alteio_BWOrgCont_19_FD_152887 | JGI IMG/M metagenome (GOLD analysis project Ga0206845, IMG submission 152887) | Enriched cells from forest soil in Barre Woods Harvard Forest LTER site, Petersham, Massachusetts, United States -... | ecosystem: Environmental > Terrestrial > Soil > Temperate forest >...
CCGTATTGCAAGCTGACATTGCTGTAGATGCCGCCGATGAGCGTTTCAATTCCGCAATCCATTGTATCCCAAACTTTCATCACATTGGGATCGACGGCAATGTCGGGGCAGTCGAGGTTGTTGGCCAGCGCGCTGTAATCAGTGATATAGCTTCCGGTGATGCCGAGCAGGTCGTCAATACAATCCAGCATCATCCCAAACATGTTGCCGAAATACGATGCCCCGAAGTCAAAGGTGAATATGCTCACGGCCAGAAGCTTCATGATGAGTACCGCAAAATCACGTTTGGACGCCGTTTGTTTACCGGTCGCGAGCGCGAACCCCCAAATGAGAACCGCCAGTATACATGCAGCGCATACAGCCGAGGACACCCGTTGCATCACGGGGTATATAAACTGGTTGGTTGCCCACACAATACTTTCCTTCACGCACGGCATCACGCGCCGTAGCAATCCGAAATTGGGGACTACCTGGCCGTTGTAATTCGTCATGCTGGTGTTGGGGCATACGATAATGTCTTCCTGCCTGTTGTTGAGAATATTGGATATGACGGTGGAGCACTGCGGACCGGGACACACGGCGTTTATGGTATTATCCTGTATCAATACCGGCGAATAGAAATTATAGGCCTGCGCTGCTTTCGGCACAAGTGCGGACCACGCCAGAAACGCCATCAGCGCCAGCCAAAAAGCCTTATTGTTTTTTACTGTCTTTGGACGCAAATTTTTCTTTCTCCAATTTGATGCGTTCCTGGAACGGCGTCATCCAGGCTTCCGGTTCGTCGCCGACCTCGGCGCGAATTTCATCGAGTATGGCCACGGTCTCGGCGCGCGCGGAGAGTACGTTGATCACTTCGTCCATGCCCGATAAATCGATGCGCGCCACCACCACGTCCTTGCCCTGCTTCACTAGGAAATAACGGCTTCCCGGGTCGGTAGTCTTGAGCAGATTAAACTCGCGGTCGCTGACCATGAAGGCTTTTTTATAAGCATCGGTGGCTTTCGGATTGGGCAGGAAAATCTGCGTCGCGGTCTGCTGAATCAGCGTTTCGGAAATGGCAGAGTTGGTGGCGTCTTCCACCGATTGCGTGGCGAACACCACCATGCCGTTGAGCTTACGAAGCGTCTTTAGCCAATCGCGGATGCGGCCCGCGAAAATCTTGTTATCGATGAGCGCCCAGGCTTCGTCGAGCACAATGATAGTGGGCGTGCCATCCAGCGAGAGTGAAATGCGATGGAATAAATATAAAAGCGTCGGCGCAAGGCTCACGCGTTCTTTCAAGACTTCGCCCATTTCGAATCCAAACGCGGAGCCTTTGGAAAAATCCACGATGTCAGTGTTGTTATCGAACAGCCCGGAATAAGCACCGCCGCTGTGCCACATCTTAAGCCGCCCGGCGAGCGTGCCCGGCCCTTCAAGCCCCAGAAACGGCGCGATGTTGCGCAGCACGCGGTCTTTCTTCTCAAGCTTATAATTGCCCAGCACCGCTTCTTCTACGCGCGCCTGGTCTTCGGCGGTATACGGCTCGTCATGCACGGTGACTAGCGAATGTAGCCATTCGGCGAGGAACGTTCTGTTTTCCGGCGTATCGGGCAGTTGCAGCGGATTGAAATGGCAAGGCTTGGCCGGCTCGATGACCGTATATTTGCCGTCAATGGCGCGTACGAAAATTTCTGCACCGCGATCCTTATCGAAGAAAAATGTGCGGCAATTGAACTTCTGCGCCTGCGCGCACAAAAAATTCAGCAGCACGGTTTTACCCGCGCCGGTTGGTCCGATGATGGTGGTGTGACCCACGTCGCGGTTATGGAAATTGAAAAAATACGGCGTGCCCGACGAGGTATCGAACACCGTCACTGCATCGCCCCAATGATTGCCATCAATCTTGCCGGTCGGATAATTATGCAGACTCGCAAAGCCCGCCAGGTTCATGGTGCTGATATCGGCGCCGCGCGCCACCAGATCAAAATTCGCCGGCAGTTGCGCCCAGAACGCCTGCTCCATCACGAATTTTTCGCGCACCGGGTTGATGCCGAGATTCACCAGCTCCGCCACCGCGAGCGACAGCACTTTTTCCAGTTCCGGCATGGATTCTTCGAAGCACATCACCGTCATGTGGTGGGGCCCAAACGCCACGTGGCCAGACATGGCCATGTCCAGCGCGTCGGAAATTTCGGCAATCTGCGAGATAGCGGCGTCTTCGGCGGCCATCATGCGGCGCTGGCGGATCTGCATGCGGTTGATGTTCACCGAACGGTTATGAAACGTGAAGCTCTGCGCAATAATAAATTCAAACGGCAGTTGCAAAAATCCGTCGAGCAGCCCGGCAGCAGTGGCCGGCGCATATTCCTTGATGCTAACCATGCCGGCGAAACGCTTCTTCGGGCCGCCGGAGACTTCGATGGAGCGGTCGCCAAAATACAAACGATAAATCGGCAGATAATGTGACATGTCGGCGGCGGTGTAGCGCATGGGCTGCGTGAAGCCGCAATTGATAATCTTGGCGAGAAACTCCATCGGTTCGGAAAACACGCCGTGCTCGTTTTCATAGGTGGTGAGCAGCCGCGCGCCGTAATCCTTGAGCGTTGCCACCAGCCGATGCGCTGCTTCGGCAAGCTCCTTCTGCGTTTCGCGCATGGAATCGATCTGCACCATTTTGCTGCTCGCCTCGGATGCTTTTTTGAGGAAATGATGCACCCTGGCCGCGCCCTTGGTGTCGGCCTTGCGCACCACCGTGATATAGAGCTCGTTGATGTAGGAATCTTTCGAGTGATGCTTTTCGCGCCAGAGTTTATCGACCTGTGCAGAAAACCCCGGCGGCTGTTTGCCACCCGGATAGGCGCTCTGGCGGCGGCGGATGGTGTGAAACCAGATGGCGAACGTGCCATCAGCCATACTTTTGAGCAGTGAATTACGCACCATTTTTTTCATATCGACATCTTCATCGTCCGCCGTTTCGAACGAAAATCCGTCGAGCTTGATGATCTGCAGAAATTCTTTTTTCTTGGTGAGAATGGTTTCCCTGTCCCAGTGATACTGGTACGGAATAAACGCCGAAGCCGACACTTCGAGCCTGGCGTAGGCGGCTTTTTTGGTTCTGCGACGGCCGAGCCTCATAAGCACCCCCAATCCTGCGAGGCGCAAAGCGACTGCGCAGGATCTTTTTCCATTGGCGAAAGATCCTGTGCCTCCGCTGCGCTACGCACAGGATTAACACTAATAAGGGTCATAACTATTGGTGTATCCATGGTATCCTCTATTGATGCATTTATAACCCTTGGACATTTTGAGGAGAAACAACTCAATGGCGCGCGGTTCTTTAAGGCAAATCAGGTAGCCCACCAGATGGATTGCCGGAGCCAGGATGAACAGCACCTTGAAATTTTGCATATTGATGAAGGTCACCATGCTGATCACCGCATTGATCACGAAATACATGTAGCTGACCCCTAAAATCATCGTCGGGCGGGTTAAGCCCTGAAATAACGGGTCTGATTGCAAACGGCCTGATCCGGACATAAAACCTCTTTATTAGTTTTTACAATGGGTTGCTTAAGAAAGTATGAACGCCACTCCACCCCTAAAAGGATAGCATAGTTTTGTTGCAGTTTTATGTCAGTGGCGTGTATTTCTGGGACGGAACAGAAATTACCCAAATCCCCTCCCCGTCCGGGCGCATTTTTTGTATAATTGGAAGGCGCACACAGGGTTTTATCCTCATTATCCCCCCTCCCAAGAAATTCAAATAACCAATTGAAAATAAACAATTAATATCGCAAAAAGAGCTGAAAACTGTACCTTTTTGTACCGTAAAACCCGTTTATTGTACTGCTTTGCCACCCATCGCGGTGTTTGCCAGCCTGCCGGCACTTGAGGCATTTACGAGCCTGCCGGCGCTTGAGGCGTTTGACATGCATGCTGCCGCTTGATAGGATATTTGTCCTTTAACATTCAAAAAACACCCAAAGGGGGTATATTTTTTTGGTAGAAGTCATCGTCCACGGTAATAACGTCGATCAGGCTCTGCGCGCGCTCAAAAAGAAGATGCAGCGCGAAGGCCTTTTCCGCGAAATGAAAATGCGTCGTCACTACGAAAAACCCTCCGAAGCCCGCGTGCGCAACGCCGCAGAGGCTAAACGCAGGGCGCGCAAACTTGCTCGCAAAAACTCCGAGCGCAACGACTAAAACAATTCCCTTACATACTTGGAAAAACGCATGCGCAGGCTTCTTAGGAAGCTTGTCGTGCGTTTTTCGTGTGGTTTTTTAAGCCACTGTGCGATCATCGTAACCTGGCTGGCATCCATGAGCGCCGGCGCATGCCCTGCTCCCGGAATTTCTTCAAGCGTCAGATCGAAGTGCTTCGCTTTCATCTGCAGAGCGGTTTCGCGCGTTAAAATATCAGACTCAGCGCCGCGAATGAGCAGCACGGGAACGGGAGCAACAGCACCCCATAGCGCCCATAAATTCACGTCCTTTACGTCTTCTTGTTTCGGCAAATTGGCAGCAATCATGGGATCACACGCCACGCTGATTGTGCCATCTGGGTTATTCATAAAACTATGCGCAAAAAACTGCTGCCACTGATCTTCGGTTTTGATGCCGAATGTCATGCAGCGTTCACGCAGCGCAACTTCCGCTTCCGCGCGCGTTGCATAGCGCGTTTTGCTGCCGGCATAGGACATAATCCGCTTAAGCCCCACCGCGGAAACCAGGCAACCAATGTCATTGAGCACCAAGGTTCGTATGAGTCCTGGCCATGCGCTTGCCATCATCATGCCGATGATGCCGCCCATTGACGTGCCCACCCAATCAACCTGCGTCATATTCAGGCTTTTAAGCAGCGCCACTATGTCTGCCACATAGGCGGGATAGCTGTAACCGGCGGGATTTTTAAGCCACTGGCTTTCCCCGCGGCCCGCCATATCCGGGCACAGCACGCGGTAATCGCCCGCCAGCGCCTGCGCCAGAATATCGAAATCACGGCCGTTTCGCGTGAGCCCGTGTACACAGACAAGCGTACGCGCGGCATACGGATTTCCCCATTGCCAACAGGCGAGCCGATGCGTGGCTCCCGGCTGTACAACATCTGGAAGATCGAACGATAGGAGCTGCGGTTCCATTAGGCACTGTTAGCTAGTGCCGCAGGCCAAGCACCTTGTGCAACACAAAATGCACCACGGCACGCATGACCCACACAATAATAAGTGCGATGAAAAAGCCAGCCAGCACATCGGCCGGAAAATGCACACCCAGCGCCAGCCGCGACCAGCACACACCGATGATCAAAAATACACCGGCAAACCGCAGCGCAATTGATAGCATCGGAAACAAGCCTATCACCATAAGCGTGGTAAACGCCGCATGGCCGCTGGGGAAACTTTTCATGTCGTCATTGTCGCTGCGGTGCTCGATCACGCGAACCTCATCGTGCGAAAGCGCAACATAGGGCCGCGGATAACTGAAATAACTTTTCATATGGCCGATCACCACACCCTCAGCCGCATAACCGCCGATCAATACCATAAATACAGCCAGCCACCCGGCCAGATATGGCTTGACGCCCCCCTGCCCCATAATTTTCTTCATCACAAACCCAAACAGCGCATACACCAGCAGGCCACCCAAATAATATGGGAAATTATGACGGTCGCCAATTTCGCTGAGCAGCGTCATGAACGTGTCATACATGTCGCCGCCGTGAATGCCGTTAACGACCTTGAATATACTTACATTGACATCGTCCCAGTCATATAAAACACTTTTATCGAGCGTCATAAATACCTCTCCATAGTAAGACCGTGCAGCATGATCTCCGGCGTGATGCCTTCGATACTGTCGGCAAGAATTGCACAACTACCGGCGGCTTGTGTCCAGCCGAGCGTACCATGCCCGGTGTTTAAAAACAAATTGCTATAAGGCGTATAACCGATGATCGGCGGACCATCGGGTGTCGAGGGGCGCAGGCACGCCCAGGTTTTAATCTCCTGGTTCCAGTCGGCGCCAGGAAACAGCACGCTGGCGGCTTTGACAATCGGCGCGATGCGGTGCTGCCGGATGTCCGTATTATAACCGGCGAATTCGGCCGTTCCCGCCACACGCAGGCGACTGCCCAAACGGCTATAGACAATTTTATGCGTGCCGTCAGTGATGCTAATATCCGGACAGGCCTGATTGGCTTCAAGCGTGATGCTGTAGCCCTTCATCGGATAAATGGGAAGGCTAATCCCGATCGTGCGCAGGTAAATCGGACTATAGGAACCCATCGCCATCACATACGCATCGGCGGTGACATCGCCTTGGTCGGTTTTAACCGCCACCACCTTGCTGTTTTCCGCCAGCAACCGCTCGATCCCCACGCCATATTGAAACTTCACGCCGTGTCGCTCGGCGGCCACTTTTGCGAGTTCATTACAAAACGTGTAGGCATCGCCGCTTTCATCTTTAAAGGCATGAATGCCGCCGACAATGCTGCGCGATGTGCTCATGAGCGCTGGCTCCAGCGCAAAACATTCCTCAGCCGTGAGCACCCTCTCCTCGCCGCCAAACTTCGCCTGTAATTCGTTATGGCGCCTGGCGGTATCGAAATCTTCGTCACCACTGTAAATATGCAAAATACCCTTGTCGGAAAAATCGAACGCAATGCCGGTTTCTTCCCGGATAATCTCCATCTGCAGCTTGCTGTAAAGCCCGAGCCTCAGCGTATTGACGCAGGCCGCGTTGGCGCGGGTAACGGTGCAGTTGCGCAGGAATTTAAGGCCCCATTTAATCATCTGCCAGTCAGCGCGGGGCTTAAGCACCAGCGGCGCGTCGGCACGGAACATCCAGGGCAAAATCTTGGGCAGCACCGAAGGGTTAGCCCATGGCTCGGCATGGCTATAGGAAAGCTGGCCGCCGTTGGCGTAGCTGGTTTCAGCGCCGCTTTCCGCCTGCCGGTCGATAACCGTAACTTCATGCCCGCGCCGGCCCAACTCGTAAGCTGCCGTGACGCCGAGCAGCCCGGAGCCAAGAACAATGATCTTCATATGTAACTCATAATTAGCGATGCCTTATTTGTCCAAAGAATTTTCCCGTATAGTTTGAATTACGCCCGTGTAATTCAGTTTGACGATTGCCTGAAAAGCTGTAGAAGAAAGCCATGAAGCTTCATATGTTGGTGCGGTTATGATCGAAACCCATGGCATTAATATTTTCGACGCAGTAGTGATCAGCATCATGCTGTTGTCGTCCATCTTCGCGTTCTATCGCGGATTTGTGCGCGAAGTATTGTCACTTTCTGCCTGGGTCGGCGCCGGTATCGTCACACTCTACTATTTCCAGAGCATTGGCGACAGGCTGCATCCCTATTTCAAAAAACCGGAAGCCGCCGCCGCCATCGGCGCGCTGATGCTGTTTGCAGTGGCACTGATCGGCTTTTCCATCATCAATACGTTGATCATGAAATTCATCAAAAAGGGCACCGATGTCGGCATGCTCGACAATCTGTTCGGATTTTTATTCGGGTTTACCCGCGGCATATTTATTCTGTCGCTGGGGTATTTTCTGCTCACCATCGCCATTCATGATGAAGCCCAATACCCGCAGTGGCTCAAAAAATCGATAACGCGCCCCTACATTGAAAAATGCGCCATCGTGCTGGCCCGCGCGGCGCCGGAATATTTCCGCGAGGCATCTTCGCTCCAAAAGAAAGCGCTGGAGGAAATTGAGCAGGATCACGCCAATGGCCCCGGCAACGATAATGCAGCGCCTGCGCCGCAACCCGCAGCCGCAGAGCCACCGCAAGATGATAATGGCTATAAGAAAAACACCACCAACCAGCTCGACCGGCTGATTAATAGCAACAACGGCAACCCATGATGGATAAAAGCCAGCTTCCGTTCGATGACGATAAACTCCATGAGGAATGCGGTGTATTTGGCATATTTGGTCATCCGGAAGCATCCGCGCACACGGCGCTTGGCTTGCATGCGCTGCAGCATCGCGGACAGGAAGCGGCGGGCATCGTCAGTTTTGATGGCAAGCATTTTTACTCGCATCGCGCGCTGGGCCTCGTGGGCGATAATTTCAATTCGGCGAGCGTGATTGATAAACTCAAGGGCCACGTCGCCGTCGGCCATAACCGCTATTCTACCACTGGCGATACGCTCCTGCGCAACGTGCAGCCACTGTATGGTGATTTTAGTTTTGGTGGTCTGGCGGTGGCGCATAACGGCAACCTTACCAACGCCATGACACTACGCAAACAACTCATCGACATCGGCTGTTTGTTTCAGTCTACCTCCGACACGGAAGTAATCGTTCACCTCATCGCACTTAGCAAACAAAGCTCCGTAGAAGACCGGCTATATGATGCGCTCACGCGCGTGGAGGGCGCTTATTCGCTGGTGGTAATGGCGGACAATACATTGATCGGCGTGCGCGATCCGCTGGGCGTGCGACCACTGGTGCTCGGCAAGCTCGGTGATGCAATTTTGCTCGCGTCGGAAACTTGCGCGTTTGACATCGTCGGCGCCCAATATGTGCGCGATGTAGAGCCCGGCGAAATCGTCATCATCACGGGGAAAGGCATGCGCTCGCTCAAACCATTCGCGAAAGTGCCTAAACGCTTCTGCATTTTCGAATATGTGTATTTCTCGCGCCCCGATTCCATTTCCGAAGGCCGCAATGTCTATGAAACACGCTGCCGTATCGGCGCGCAACTCGCCCGCGAAGCGCCCATAAAGGCCGATGTCGTTGTGCCGGTGCCAGACTCAGGCATTCCCGGCGCGCTGGGCTATGCGAAAGAATCTGGTATCCCCTTTGAACTCGGCATCATCAGGAACCACTATGTCGGACGCACCTTCATCGAGCCCTCCGACCACGTGCGCCACCTGGGCGTGAAGCTCAAGCATAATGGCAACCGCGCCATGCTTGAAGGCAAGCGGGTGATCCTCGTGGATGATTCCATTGTGCGCGGCACGACGTCGAAAAAAATCGTCGCCATGGTGCGCGAGGCCGGCGCCAAGGAAGTACACATGCGCATCGCCAGTCCGCCCACTACGCATTCGTGTTTTTACGGCGTCGACACGCCCACGCGCGACCAATTGCTCGCCGCCAAGCATGACATCAAAGCCATGGCCAAACTCATCGGCGCAGACAGCCTGGCGTTTATTTCGCTCGACGGCATGTATCAGGCCGTGGGCGGCGTTCGCCGCAACAACGCCTCGCCGCAATTCTGCGACGCCTGTTTCTCCGGCGATTACCCGATTCCGCTCACTGATGCCGAAAACAGCATGAACGGCTCACAAAAAGATTTGTTCTCTGTCGTTACGGATGTTTAGTTCTTGGTGCTTCGTTCTTAGTGCTTAGTAAGGCAAAGACAATGGAAAATATATCAAGCACCAAGCACCAAGCACTAAGCACTCGCGTAGCACTCATCACCGGAGCCTCACGCGGGATCGGCGCGGCGGTTGCCAAACGTTTCGCAAGTGAAGGTGCGCATGTCATTTTGATTGCTCGAAATAGCAAAGATCTCGAAGCGGTCGATGACGCGATTGGAGGCGGCGCAACGCTGGTGCCACTGGATCTTCTGGAATTTGATAAGATTGAATTGCTCGCCGCGCAGGTGGCGCAGCGTTTTGGCAAGCTGGATATTCTGGTGGGCAACGCAGGTTTGCTTGGTGAACTTTCACCATTGACACACACCGCACCCGAAGATTGGGACAAAGTGATGGCACTCAACGTCACGGCGAATTTTCATCTCATCCGCTGCTTCGATGTGCTCTTAAAAAAATCCGACAGCGGCCGCGCCATGTTCGTCACATCAGGCGTCACCGCGCGCGCAGCGGCATATTGGGGCGCCTATGCGGTGAGCAAATCCGCACTCGAAGCGATGGTTAATATTTACGCAGCGGAAAATGCGAAAACGTCTGTGAAAACAAATCTCATCGACCCCGGTGGCGTGCGCACGCGCATGCGCGCCAAAGCCTTCCCCGGCGAGGACCCGATGGCGCTGCCTGCGCCGGAAGATATTACCGACGTGTTTGTAAAACTCGCGCGCGCGGATTTTCAGGAAACTGGCGAGAAATTTTTCGTACGCTCATTACGCAATCAATAACTGCTACAGCAGGCTATTATTCTTTCGCATGGCGAAGAAAAAACTCTATGATCGCCTTATTTACCGGAAAATCACTGACCTTTCCGGTGCCGAACAATGCGCCAAAATTTTTATAACTACCCGGCCACATATGGCCGCCATCCGCTATTTCAAGCAGCCCCACTTCATTGCCACCGCAATTTTCATAATGATAAAATGTGATGGGCGTTGGCGTCAGGATCCGCGGACGAAAAGCGGAAAACAAATGATAGTTGGATAGCGTTTGCATTTTGGCGCTTCCCTGGCATTGCGCCGTTTTCGCCCAGAATGCAAAGGTCTCCCTATCGGAATATATGGTGCCGCCTTCGCCCTTTGGGCTACCGCCCTGCGCAGGCATGAACGTATCGCCGGTGCCTTGCATAAGCATCATCGAAACATGCTGCGCTGGATTGCAGTGCGGCGCCAAATCTGCCGGCATCAAACCCTATACCGGAGCGATGGCGGCAATTTTATTGCTCAGGTCGCACGCCAGGCGATAGGTGAATATCCCGCCATTTGAAAGCCCGGTGGCGTAAATTCGTTTCGGATTAACGCCAAATTGCGCGGTTAAATGATCGATCAATTGCGAAATAAACGTTACATCGTCACCGAATTTTTGCGTAGTGGAGCGCCCGTCGTTCCAGTGCTTATCAATGCCATCAGGATACGCCACGATCATGTGATTGCTTGCAGCCAGCACATCCAACGGCATGTCGCCTGACACCTGTTCGCCGTTTACCACGCGCGACATTTGCTGGCCAGAACCGCCGGCCCCATGAAACACCGGCACTAACGCCGGAGACGGCCCCGCATCCGGCGGCACATGCAACACATAACTACGCTGCACGCCATTGATATCAAGGCTTTCGCTCGAGTCCTGCGCCCATGCCGGACGATACAGACACAATGTGCATGCTATGATGAGTGCTATTTTTTTCATGAATCCTCTTTATGCTGTAATCTTTCCTAAATTCGGCGAACTTGCGCTCGCTGCTTCACACATCGGCATACGCCCGGCCAGAAATGCCGTACGCCCGGCAATCACGGCATGCTTCATGGCCTGAGCCATCAACATCGGTTCTTTTGCATCCGCCAGCGCTGAATTTAAAAGCACTGCAGAACATCCCAATTCCATGGCGATGCACGCGTCTGAAGCCGTGCCGATGCCTGCATCAACCAGCACGGGAACCCTGGATTGCTGCACGATTTTTGCAATCGCATCCGGATTTTGGATACCCAAACCCGAACCAATCGGCGAGGCCAGCGGCATGATCGCCACACAACCAATATCTTCCAGTTTTTTGGCGGCAATGGCATCGTCGGTGGTATAAACCATTACCTTAAAACCATCTTTAACCAGCAGCTTTGCTGCTTCAAGCGTTTGCTGAATATCCGGTAATAACTTATTGTTTTGCTGAATAACTTCCAGTTTCACCAAATCCCATCTGCCGAGCTCGCGCGCGAGCCTTAACGTGCGTACCGCCTCGGCCGCTGTGTGGCATCCGGCACTGTTGGGAAGATAGGTATATTTTTGAGGATTCAGTGCATCTTGCAAGCTACCCTCGCCTTTTTTCGACAAATCCATGCGGCGCAGCGCAACGGTGACAATTTCCGCACCGCTGGCTTCCACCACGGCTTTGGTCTGCGCAAAATCCTTATAACGCCCCGTGCCTACCAGCAGGCGCGAACGATACGTTTTTCCGGCTAAAATAAATGGGTCGCTCATCCGCCACCTATAAAACGTACGATTTCTATGGTGTCGCCTTCATTCAGCATCACCTGAGCATACTGGCTGCGTGGCACAATCTCTAAGTTACGCTCAACCGCTACCTGCCCGGGATTTAAGCGCAATTGCTCCGCCAGAGCCGCCACACTTAAGCTGGCAGCAAACTCGTGCATTTCACCATTCACTTTAATCTGCATAAAAAATAGTCTATAACATTGGAAATATACGAAAAGGACCATAACTATGCCCCTTAAGATACTACTCGTCAATGGCCCGAACCTTAATACGCTGGGCACGCGTGAGCCTGAAATTTACGGCTCCGAAACCTTGGCTGACATCGAGGCCAAATGCAAAAAATCCGCAAAAACCTTAGGCTTGGAGCTGGATTGCTACCAGTCAAACCATGAAGGCGAGCTGGTCACGCAAATCCAGAAATCCGGCAAAAGCCATAAGGGGTTGCTCATCAACGCCGGGGCCTATACGCACACTTCGATTGCCATCATGGATGCGCTACTGACGCTCAAAATCCCTGTCATCGAAGTGCATATGTCCAACATTTTCCAGCGCGAATCATTCCGTCACGAATCCTTTGTTTCTAAAGCCGCCAAGGGCGTGATCTGTGGTTTCGGCAGCAACTCGTATCTGCTGGGCCTTTCGGCGATGGCCGAGCTGCTCAAGAAAAAATGAACGCGAGAATTGGCCATCGCGGCGCATGCGGCTATGCGCCGGAAAATACGTTAGCATCATTCCGCAAGGCACTGGAGCTTGGCGTGGCCGGCGTAGAATTTGATATCCAGCTCAGTAAAGATGGCCAGCCCATGGTCATTCACGATGCCACGCTTGATCGCACCACGAACGGCAAAGGCGCGGTCAGCAATTTCACTTACGCGGAATTAAAGAAACTCGATGCCGGCGGCGGCCAGAAAATTCTGCATTTGCGCGATGTCCTGACGCTCGTTGATAAACGCTGCGATTTACTGATCGAACTCAAAACCGATGCCATGGCGCAGGTGGAAAAGATTATCCGCGACGCGGTGGCCAATGGTTGGCGGTATGACCAGTTGTGGGTGCTGTCATTCAATCATTTTCAGCTCAAAGAAATCTGCCGCATTAATCCCAGCATCAAAACCTGCGCGTCATTTGAACAAATGCCGACAGCGCTTCCTGATATTGGTGCTGCCGCCATCGGCCCCTATATTGGCGCACTCAATCAGGCGCTAGTGGATGATGCACACAAGCGCGGCCTCAAGGTTTTTACCTGGACGTGCAATACGCCTGAAGACATTACCAAGGCCAAAGCGCTTGGCGTTGACGGCATCATCGGCGATTATCCGGACCGGCTGTAATGAGCGAGGACATCACGCCCGAACTGCTGCTGAGCGCCTATGCGCAAGGCTATTTTCCCATGGCTGAGTCGCACGACGATCCCAAAATTTATTGGTTTTATCCCGAGATGCGCGGCATCATTCCGCTGGAAAATTTCCATGTACCCAGAAGCCTGGCGCGGCTGCTCAAAAAAAATCCGTTCGAAATCACCTTCAACAAAGCCTTCGCCGAGGTGATGCGCGGCTGCGCCGAACGTGAAAAAACCTGGATCAACGGGCGCATCATAAAATTATATTGCGAACTGCACACACTCGGTTTCGCGCACAGCATGGAGTGCTGGAAAGATTCTAAACTGGTTGGCGGCATTTATGGCGTATCACTCGGTCGCGCATTTTTCGGCGAGAGCATGTTTTCGCGTGTGCCAAACGCCAGCAAAGCCGCGCTGGCGACGCTTCTGGAACACCTGAAAAATATGGGCTACACGTTGTTCGATACGCAATATATCAACGAGCACCTGAAACAATTTGGCGGTTTGGAAATTCCGCGAGAGGCATATTTGGGATTATTAGAAGCAGCAATTCGTCCCCATCCTGAAACTACCCTGTAGGTATATGTAAACAAATCGTACATTCTATAATTTTTCATCCCACAGTATATCGCAGTTAATACCTGACGTATTCAAAATGTACGTTGCTGTGAGGCTCTGAGCCGTCGCACAATTTGCAATGCCATCCGATGGGTAAGCACTTATTCGTATCATGCCTGTATAGGGCATTCCGTCATCGATCTTGCTGTCAATGCTGTAAACCTGCTGCGATGTGAATAACGCCCCCCGTCCTGAACTATTTTGCGGATCATCCCCAGCGGTTGACTTGCCGATGAAAAAGACTGTGTCATAAAACGCTGTTGTAGAATTCAGAAATTCCGGGTTAGGAGGATTTAATGGCACTAAGTCTGCACCCATCATGTTCATTGTTCCATACAGATTGATGCCTGCCTTTGGTTGCGCCTTAAGCATAGGCGCGCTGCTTGGAAAACTGCTGCACCAAGTATAGGCTCCGGTGCTTCTGACCCCAGTGTATGCCCCTTCAATTAATCCTGCATTGGCTAAATGCTGCCAGAACCGTTGGTTCTCGTACACATCAGGTGTCAGCGAATTGCCGATCAGCCCGTTACCGTTACCATTACATGTTGCAGTCTTAGGAACACCGTCATAGACGGTGTTCGGACAATTGACGTCTGTACCCCAATAATCGGTTGCGTCCGGCATATCGCCCGGCAATGCATTATATTTAACTCTGAATGTATTAATGGCTGCTTTATAGCCTTCTATCTGACCGATGATGCTGTGCGTTTCAGCCGCACGAACTAAATCCTGTCCCACCAATATTGCACCCGTAACTAAGCCAATAATAATAAGTACAATTGATAGCTCTATGAGTGTAAAACCTGATTTTTCAGCAGGCATATATGTTTGGAGCGACAAATTACGCGTGGCCGACATCGGTGGAATAATGCCCCATATCAATGCCGAGCGTGGAAATGGCGACATTCCATTTGGTGTCGTTGGCGGTGTCGAACACCAGCTGTTTGGTGGCGGGAACGACGATCCAGCTGCCGCCTTCGATTTCCAATTCGAGTTGACCGGATGCCCAGCCAGCGTAACCCAGCACCAAAAGCCCCTGCGCCGGGCCGCTGCCTTCGGCTAACGCCTTGAGCACGGAAATACTGGCAGTCACCGCAATGCCGTCCTTGCGGATGAGGCTTTCGTCAGAGGCATATTCGGCGCTGTGCACAATGAAACCGCGATTGGCCTCCACCGGCCCGCCAAAATGCACGGGCAGATCACGCGCCTGCGCCTGGCGAACGATTTCGAGCTGGTCGAAGATTTCCTTAATATTGATATTGTCGACGGGATAATTGATGATCATGCCCATCGCGCCCGCTTCGTTATGCGCGCACATATAAATCACCGAACGCGCAAAACACGACTCCTGAATCACCGGCGTGGCAATGAGCAGATGCCCCGCGAGCGACCCGGTTTTCTTGCCTGTTTTAGATATGGTTGGATCTTTTTGTGCCATGTTTTATTATAGCGCAGCCGGAACAAATAGCGAAGGGTTTTATTCGGGCGACGGCTTATGAATAACCCATTGCGGCAGCGATGCTTTAAGCATCACATTTCCGCTATGAAATTCCTTATTGCTTTTTTGCGCCGCATCAACATCCATGACGCGTAAAATGGCAAGGCCGATATTGCCGCGGCTTGAACGCATCTGCCCGGACTCCGCATCACCCAGAAAAATCGGCGTTCCGGCAGGCGGCAGCGCAGCGTTCGCGTGCACCTGATAGATAAATTTTCGCACCTGCCCGCGATGCTTGCTGCGCGCCGTCACTTCCTGGCCAACGTAACAGCCTTTATTAAAATCGACACCGTGCAAATCCTCAAAACCAAATTCCAGCAGCAGCGATTTATCGAAGAGCATATCCTTCGCACCATCGGGGATGCCAAGCTCCAGTCGGTGACGTTCATAATCATCCGCACCTTCCGCCAGCACCTCGCCGATGATGCGATAACCCAGTTGCGGCAGGCGTGGATCGGAAATACCATTACCACCCCCACCCCAGCTTGCCGCCACGCGTAACTTATTTTCTAGGTTGATGCTCACCTTCGAGCGCAATTTATAGATATTCAGCCGTTGCAGTAAATCCGCCGCGCGCGACGCATCGACATCAAGGTAAAACACGCCGCCACGCAGCAGCACAAAAAAATCATGCAGGAATTTTCCCTGCGGCGACAGCAGCGCCGCATAGATCATCTGACCGTCTTCAAGCTTGCGCACGTCGTTGCTGATAAGCCCTTGCAGGAATTCGCGCGCATCATCGCCCGAAAGGCTGATGACCGCGCGGTCGGTAAGCATCGCGTGCATCACTCTAACACCAAATCATCTCTGTGAATCAGCACATCGCGGCGCTTGAAACCAAGTATGGTTTCAATCTCCTGGCTTTTTTTGCCGAGAATTTTCTTGGCGTCGGTAGAATTATAAGCGATGAGGCCCTTGCCCAGCAAATTGCCCTTGCCATCGCGGATAAACACCGCATCGCCGCGTTCGAACCGGCCTTCAATGGCCACAACACCTGCAGGCAGCAAGCTTTTTCCTGCGCTCAAGGCCTTGGCCGCGCCGTCATCCACCGTGACGTTCCCCGCCGGATGCAGCGAGCCAGCAATCCAGTGCTTGCGCGCACTTTTGGGTGTGCCGTGCGCGACAAAGCGCGTAGCCTTGCCACCATCTTGCAGTTTTTTCAGCGGATGCTCCACTTCGCCGCGCGCAATGATCATGTTGCAGCCCGCGGCAGTGGCGATTTTCGCCGCTTCGATTTTGGTGGTCATTCCGCCCGACGACACGGCCGTTTTCGCGCCGCCCGCCATACGTTCGATGTCCGGCGTGATGTCCTTCACCTCATCAATGAACTTCGCATCGGGATTCTGATTCGGATCGGAGGAATAGAGCCCGTCGATATCGGAAAACAAAATGAGCAGGTCTGCGCCGGACATTTGCGCCACACGCGCCGCCAGCCGATCGTTATCGCCAAAGCGTAGTTCGGCGGTGGCCACCGTGTCGTTTTCGTTTATGATGGGCACCACGTGCTTATTTTCAAGAAGCGTTTCAATGGTGGTACGCGCATTGAGGTAACGCTGGCGGTTAATGCTGTCATCGGCGGTGAGCAGAATCTGCGCGGGTTTGAGCGACTGTGTGCCCAGCGCCGCACTCCATAATGAAAAGAGCGTGATTTGCCCGCACGCCGCCGCCGCCTGTTTTTCTTCCAGCTCCAGCGTGCGCTTACCGTAATCCAGCGCCGCACGACCCAGCGCCACCGCGCCCGACGTCACCACAATTACTTCCTTATTTTTCCTGACTTCCGCAATATCCGCAGCCAAGGACTTGAGCCAGCTTTCGCGCGCAGCATTGGCCTCATCGGTAATCAGCGACGAGCCCACTTTAATTACAATGCGTTTGGCATTAGTCAGCATGTTTTTCTTCCTTACGCATCTTTTCTATCACTTTCATCATCTCGCGCAAAACCTCTTTCACGCCATCGCCGGTGACGGCTGAAATCGGCCAGATTTTTTTCTTCGATGCTTTTTTAAGCGCTGCCGATTTTTCCTTGATTTCCTCCGGCGTAAGCGCATCGCATTTATTAAGCGCCACCAATTCGGGCTTTTTGGCCAGCTCCGCGCTGTAGGCCTTTAATTCCTTGCGAATGGTTTTATACGCGCCCGCCACATCGTCCTGCGTGCCATCAATCAGGTGCAACAAAATCCCCGCGCGCTCCACATGGCCGAGGAATTTTAAGCCCAGCCCAACCCCCTCATGCGCGCCTTCAATGAGGCCCGGAATATCTGCCAAAACAAATTCTTTTTTATCGATATACACCACACCAAGTTGGGGGTTGAGCGTGGTGAACGGATAATCGGCAATTTTGGGTTTGGCGCGCGACACAGCCGCCAGAAATGTCGACTTTCCGGCGTTTGGCATGCCGAGTAGCCCCGCATCGGACATGAGTTTTAAGCGCAGCCACAGCCATTTCTCCACACCCTCTTCACCCGGCGTGGATTCGCGCGGCGAACGGTTGGTAGAGGTTTTGAAATATTCATTGCCGAGCCCGCCGCGACCACCTTGCGCCAACACCACTTTTTGTCCAACTTTCGTAAGATCAGCAATCAGCGTTTCCTTATCTTCCTCAAAAATCTGCGTGCCCACAGGCAGCTGCATAATCAGATCCGGCGAAGATTTGCCGTAACAGCTCGAGCCCATGCCCTGCTCGCCGCGCTTGGCTTTGAAATGCTGCTGATAGCGGTAATCGATGAGCGTGTTAAGCCCACTCACACACTCGGCGATGACGCTGCCACCCGCCCCGCCATTTCCCCCATCCGGCCCGCCGAGCGGAATGAATTTTTCGCGGCGGAAGCTCACGCAGCCTTTGCCACCGTCGCCGCTTTTAATGTAGACCTTTGCTTCGTCGAGAAATTTCATAATGACTTTTCCGCCTTATGCCATACCTTCAAGCTACTGCGATGCCCTACGCTTATCATGGCCGCATTGGGCAGGCGGCTTTTCAGCAAGCCATAAAGATACGCCTCATTGGCTTCATCGAGCGCCGAAGTGGCTTCATCGAGAAATATAAAATCGGGTTTGGCCACCAATATGCGCGCAAACGCAATGCGCTGTTGCTCACCCAGCGACAAAATATGCGACCAGGGTTGCTCCTCATCGAGCCGGGTTGCCAGATGCGCTAGCTTGCACAGCGTGAGCAGCTCCGTAAGCTGCGCGTGATCGGGCTTTGCAGCCGACGGGTAGCTCAACGTATCAGCCAACGTGCCCAGCGGCAGGTACGGCTTTTGCGGCAGGAACATCATGCGCGCATGCTCCGGCAGCGTAAGCTGGCCTTCCACAAATGGCCACAGGCCGGCCAGCGTGCGAAGCAGCGTGCTTTTGCCCGAACCCGAAGGCCCGGTGACAAGCAGCGAATCGCCCGGCTTGATGGCCAGTGTCAGCCTGTCCAGAAGCAACTGACCATTGGGCAAAAATATTTTGAGATTGTTAGCGATGATCGCGTCGCCCGCCTGCATGCGCTCATATCCCGCTGCGGGAACGCCTGCCGCTTCGGCCTGTTTGATGCTTTCGGCAAATCCGCCCAGACGTTTGATCACCGCTTTCCAAGCAGCGATGCTGGTATACGCATCCACAATGTAGGATAGCGCGCCCTGCACCTGCGCGAAAGCGGACGCCGTTTGCATGAGCCCGCCCAGTTGTATTTTCCCGGCGAAAAAGCGCGGTGCGGCGACGACGAACGGGAAAATAACTGCCAGTTGCGCATAGCCGGAATTAAGCCAGTTGAGTTTTTTCTGCCGCTTCATGATCGCCCAGAAATTATCGACCACATACCCAAAGCGGCCCATGAAAATTCCGCGCTCGCGCTCCTCGCCTTTATAAAACGCGATGCTTTCGGTGTTTTCGCGCAGGCGCACCAGGCTGAAACGGAAATCGGCTTCGAAGCGCTGCTGGTCGTAATTGAGCTGGATGAGCGGGCGGCCGACTTTCATGGTCAGCCACGTGCCAGCGATTGCATATACCACCGCCGCCCACAGCATATAGCCGGGGATGTGCACCGGCATGTCACCGAGCATAAAATCAAGCGGGCCAGAAAGCATCCATAGCATGGTAAGAAAAAAATATAATGTCACAAAAGAACTAAGAAGCCCCAGCGACAAGCTCAGCGCCGAGGTAATGAATTGCTCGATATCTTCGGAAATACGCTGATCGGGGTTGTCGGTCGGACCACCGACGAGTTGCATGCGGTAGTAATTTTGTTTAGCCAGCCAGTTATTAAGAAAATGGCCAGTCATCCAGCGGCGCCATTTGATGCGCAGCATCTGGTTTAAATACACGCGGTAAACCGCCACAAGGATAAAGCTAAATGCGAGATAGGAAAAACGTATCAGCGCCGCATAAAATGCAGCCTTGTCCACATTTTGCAGTGAATTGTAGAAATCGTTGTTCCACTCAACGATGAGCTTGTTGAGATATACCTCACCCAAATTTAGAGTAATAATCACAACGAGAAGGAGCCACGCAATTTTCCATTCTTTGGAAAACCAGTAAGGCCGGATCAGGTTCCAGCATTCGCGCGAAAAAATTCTGCCTTGCGACATGGTTCATCCATTTTCGTGTAACAAAACGCGGATGATGCCAGCACTGCAATCGATTGCAAGCAATTAAGCCAATTTTAATGATTATCCGCTAATAGTAATGCCGTGAATATGCCCAGGAAAAAACCCACCGCTTTTCATGCCTCCGCGCACTCTCCCGCGGATGGCGATGCCAACCGCATCCGCCTGCTCATGAAACTACGCAATAGCGGCATCCATGATACCGAGGTGCTTTCCGCCATTGAAAATACGCCGCGCGAGCTGTTCGTCGAGGATGCTTTCCGCGATCATGCCTGGGACGACACGGCCCTTCCCATCGCCTCGGGACAAACCATCAGCCAGCCGACCGTCGTGGCATGGATGACCTGGGCGCTGGAGCTCGATCCGCGCATGCGCGTATTGGAAATCGGCACGGGTTCAGGTTATCAGGCGGCGATTCTGTCCAAATTAGCGCGGCGCGTTTACACCATCGAGCGCCACCGCGATCTTCTGGGGCAAGCCGAAGAACGCTTCAAAAAACTGGGCATCACCAACATTGTCACTAAGCGCGGCGACGGCACCAAGGGCTGGAAAGAAGCCGCGCCGTTTGAACGCATCATCGTCACTGCCGCGGCCGGTGAAGTACCGGCGGCGCTTTTGGATCAGCTCGCGCCAAACGGCATTATGGTTGTGCCGGTTGGAAACAGCGTGGCCGACCAGATTCTCCTGCGCATCCGCAAGGACGAAAACGGTCGCATCGCCACACAACATTTAATGAACGTCCGGTTTGTGCCGCTGGTGGAAGAAAATAAATAATTCAATAGATTATCCTGTGATTAATGCTTCATTTATTTTATGTGCTTCCTGTGGTATAGTTAAAAATATGAATAAATAACGCAGCAGCAAAATGAAAAAAACGCCTAAGCATCCTACCACCGATGCATTAAGCCAAGAAGATCCGCTGGCGCTTATCGATAAAGTGACTGGGCAAATAAATGATGCGCTGGGTCAGACAACTGATATTCATATGCGTCCGCACGCAAAGCCACATACATTTAAAATTCAGCTCGAAGCTTTTAAACATGCTACCGAAGGACTCAAGCCAGGACACGTGACGAAAGTACGCCACGCCATCGAAAAAGGGGATCTCGACTCCTTTAATCCAGATCGCGATAAATTGGAAAATACTGCGTTGCGAAAATACGTAGATTATCAAATACGTGAAATCCGCGAAGAACTCAAAAAGCCCCCAACGCGCTAAAATCTTGCCGCTAAAAAATGCCAAACTCGCTTGGGCAATAAAGCGCGCAGCGATGAAAACCGAGAAGCATGAGCGTACAGCTTTGAGTCAAGTGACATGCTTTGAGGAAGCTTCATCGCAAGCAGATTTGAAGCCCAAATAGAGATTAATCTTCCGCTTGAACGTCGTCTTCACCGAAGGACATATTATCATCACCCTCAGCTTCTTCTTCCTGCGGCGCAGGCTTTACGCTGATATGCTGGGCGGCGTCTTTGAAAGCTTCTTCCACTTCGGTGGGGATTTCTTCACCGGCGGTGAGCAGTTTCTTATCGGTGATGTCGGAGATCGGGCGCTTGAAGAAACTCTGAATCAGGCCTTCCTGCAGGGCGTCCAGACTCACCGTTTTATCAGCGATTTCGCGCAAGGAAACCACACTATCCTTATCGTTGTCGCGGTCGATGGTGAGCGGATTGCCGGAGGTGATCTGCTTAGCGCGCTGGGCGGCGAGCAAAACCAGTTCAAAACGGTTGGGAACCTCTAAAATGCAGTCTTCAACGGTCACGCGGGCCACGGTAATACTCCTTGATTTTTGGAAAGAGTAAGGCTTTTATAGGATTTCATTAGAAAAAACAAGCCTTTTGGCGGATGTATGGCTGAAATTCACAATATGCTGGAAAAAAACGATAAAAAACTACCCAAACCGGATTGGATTCGGGTGAAGGCACCGGTCAGCCGCGAGTTTCACGCCACGCGCGACATCATCCATAAACTCAAACTCAACACGGTGTGCGAGGAAGCCGCCTGCCCCAACATCGGCGAATGCTGGTCGCAAAAGCATGCCACGGTCATGATCATGGGCGATACCTGCACGCGCGCCTGCGCGTTCTGCAATGTCAAAACCGGCGTGCCGGGGCAGCTTAATCCGCACGAGCCGGAAAATCTGGCGCAGGCCATTTCGGAATTAAAACTTCATCACGTGGTGGTGACCTCGGTCGACCGCGATGATCTAGAAGATGGCGGTGCCAGGCATTTCGCCGATTGCATCCGCGCCATCCGCGCGCGTGCGCCTAAAACGACCATCGAAGTACTCACGCCCGATTTTTTGCGCAAGGAAGATTCGATTCGCATCGTGGCCGAAGCAAGGCCCGATGTGTATAACCACAATATCGAAACCGTGCCGAGGCTTTATAAAGCCATCCGCCCGGGCGCGCGCTATTTCAATTCGCTGCATCTTTTGAAAACGGTCAAAGAAATCGACCCCAGCATTTTCACAAAATCCGGCATCATGGTGGGCCTTGGCGAAGAGCAGGATGAAATTTTGCAGGTAATGGATGATCTGCGCGCGGCCGATGTGGATTTCATGACCATCGGGCAATATCTCCAGCCCACGCCCGCGCATGCGCCAGTGATGCGTTACATTACACCCGATGAATTTGCGATGCTGGGAAGGCAAGCCCGCGCGAAAGGGTTTTTGATGGTCTCCAGCTCGCCGCTCACCCGCTCAAGCTATCACGCAGCGGAAGATTTTGCTGAATTGAAGAAGGCGCGGGCAGCGCAACTCAGCACACAATGAACGCTCAAAATATTACACCAAAACTTGCTGATTATCCGGGATTAGAAGCGATATGGCTGGAAAAATACTGGCCGCAGGCGCGTGGAGGCATTGAATGTATATGCAGCCCGACTTTGGAAATGCCGGATATGACCGCATTACATCTTCAAGAACACCCTCAATTGACTGGCACCCTACAAGATATTGCACGGCAATTTTTACCTTTAATTGCAGCTAAATTGGGGGCTTTTGTAACCAGAAGCAGGCTGGAATTCGCTGCGAATTTGCCGGTGCATAGTTTGCCAAGCTTAAATACCCCGCCAAATGCATCTATGGTAAAAAATGAAACCATCCTCCAAGGATTGCAAGAAGTTTACGAAAATATGGGTAGCGTAGATGCACAACTGCAAGAACTGTATAAAAACTCGCTGGAACAATTGAAAATCAGCCCAGGATTCCAGCAAGCAGTGAGCCAATCGGCAATTGATGAATACAAGTTCCCGCTGGTTAGTGAAAACTCAAATGAACGGTTTATTGCTAATATTATAAAATTCTGCGCAGGAGCTGCACGCGAATATAGCCAGCAACAAAACCAGGATGCCTATAGTGCCGATCGTAGATTAGCAGAGGCCATCAAGAAAATGGGAATGATTGTGCCAAACGGAAAGACCAAAAGCATATAGAAGTATATAGTGATGGAATTTGTTACGCTTGCAGATAAAGACTGCCAGCAGCCAGCGCCAGCCGTAATTAAAAGACTTCGCCGACGGGCAGCGACGTATAGCGCTTGAGCGCCGATAACATATTCTGTTGGGCAACCCATCCCGAAATATGCTTCAGCGTTTTGTTATCCAGCCTTGGTTTCAAAGGCCTGATGAAAGGTTTTTTGGTTTTGACGGGCACCAGCGCCTGGCCCGGCTTTGCGTCATGCACCGGCTTTAATGTTTCAAACGCAACGGCGCGGCGTTGTTCATGCGCTATTTTGGCGGCGATGCGGGCCTGCGGGCCAACCTTGGGCATCACGGCTTCGCGTATCTGTGGCGCTTTGCGCTCCGGCTGAGTTTCCAGCGACGCCATGTTGAATAAGTTCTGCTGCATGAGCAAGCCCATCAGGTGATATTTGGCTTCTTTTTCATGCGGGCCAAACAACACATCCACCTGCTCTTTGTTATGAGTGCCGTCATGATTGCGGATATAGGTGAGGAACTGGCCCCACTTGGCTTTATTGGCACGCAGCGCATCGATTTTTTCCGGCGTAATGGTATCGCGGTACGCCACTTTCACGCGGTTGATTTCACGCATCTGCACTTTCTGGGTCGGATCAATGCCAAGCACCATGCGCGCCGCCGTAATATTGGCCGTATCCCACATGGTAAAGCCCGCTACTTTTTCCGGACGCACGGTCGGCATCGCGCGCATAGATTTTCCCGGCTGCATATCGCCAAGAACCGTTGCCGCAGCACTGATGCTGTCGAGCAGGTTTGCATAATCGATGCCTGCCATCAGCGCATCGTCATTCATATTGAGTGCATTCTCCATAAAACCGTCTCTCTCCAGTATTTCCACACCTTCTCAGCATATCACCAATGTGTAAGTGTTTTGTTAAAACAAGGTTTGCATTTAGTTAAAATTGTATCTTTTGATAACCTTTAAAAAATGCCTTGTATCTTATTGGAAAATATGTAGATTTACAGCATGAGCGCACACCATCACCACCACCCCCACCACGAGCACCACCTTAAATCTTCTGCTTCTTTGCGAGATTTTGTCATTGGCATGTCCGATGGGCTGACCGTTCCGTTCGCCCTGGCGGCGGGTCTTTCGGGCGCAGTAGACTCCACCACTCTCATCGTGACTGCCGGCGTGGCGGAAATTGCCGCCGGCGCAATTTCAATGGGACTGGGCGGTTATCTTGCCGCCAAAACCGAAAAAGATTATTACGAATCGGAAGAGCGCCGCGAGCATGATGAGGTCAAGCACCTGCCGCATGTTGAGGCCAAGGAAGTCGGCGATATATTGCGTGAGTTCGGCGTGCCGGATTCGCATGTGCCAGCGGTAGTGGAAGGCATCAGCTCGCATCCGCAGAAATGGGTGGATTTCATGATGCGCTTCGAACTGGGCCTTGAGCGCCCCGACCCCAAGCGGCTGTTTAAAAGCCCCGCCATCATCGGCGGCGCGTATATAGTGGGCGGGCTGATTCCGCTGTCACCATATATAATGATGCATCACGTAATGCCTGCCCTGGAGGCTTCGATCGGCATCAGCCTCATCGCGTTGTTTGCATTTGGGGCATTTAAAGGGCATTATACCGGACAGAAACCGCTGAAAGCGGCACTTTCGACCACGTTTATCGGAAGCCTCGCCGCCGCAGCCGCATATATGATCGCACGATGGGTGGGATAAGTTTAGAGACTATGCCGAAGGTCTGGCTCTATTACATTGCGCTGGTGCTGCCGCTGGTCGTGCGCGTGCTCACCCTCACCTTTTTCACCGACTGGCTGTGGTATCACCACTATGAAAAAGCATTTTATTTTCTAAGCAGCCTGTCGGTGCAGCCACAATTCGTACAGTTTATCGGTGGCTGGGCGTATCCGGTATTCGTGGGCACCGTCATCTGCCGCTGGGTGATGGACGAGGATGGCGAAAGCCTGCCGCTGCAATTTCTCATGCTGCCGCTGGTGTATGCGCCGTTTGCCATCGTCGGCGAAGTGCTGACGCACGCCGAGTTCCACGCCTCTATGCTCTATACCTTCCCGCTCGTCATCATCCCGTTTGGGTATATTTACGTCTTCGCCTGGGTGATATTTATCTGGGTGGTGGAAAAACTGCGGCTGGTGTTGTAGCTTCCGTCGCCGAGGCGCAAACGCGATCTACCGCACCCACATGCAATCCGGAGCACTAAACCTAGCCATGCGCGAATTATATGGGGTCTTAAGCCCCTCATATTCTTTATGCAGATAATTTCCATCGGGAAAAATAGCCGCCAGTTGCGCCGGAACATCGGCACTCGTACATAGACCCGTAAAATAGATGTCCTCAAGACCCAACTTGCGATCTGGATACAATTCGTGAAATCGCTTCTGTGCCACTTTCTCCGTGTGATATGCGGCCAATTGTTTGGGCGTACCAAGAAAATAAGTTTTCTCCCCCCTTTCGTAGATCTGCTCAGCTGTGGGATCAAATATCAGTACGTCACGCACACCGTTTTCATTCACAGGTACTAACAAATAACTATGGTCCATGGTTCCTACGCACAAGCTTTGTACGCCGTTGGCGTTCAGATGCCGCGAGTACGCTTCTGAGAAAACGCCGCATCGCCAACGATATGGATTATCCATACTATAGTGAGACCAGGCAAATCCCTTCTTTTCGCGCGCTTGCGTATAGTTGCGCAATACGGAGCCGACAGGCAGGTTCTGGGGATATTTCATGCGGCGCAAATCTTCGTAGCGCTTTTCATTCGCGTTGAATGACGCAATAATTTCTTCCAATTCGTCCCGTGTGGGCAAAAAAATGTTCGCCATGTTGTATCCTGCTATTGTATTTATTATACCCTTGAATCGTTACAGAATTATGACGGATCCGCAAAAAAATGCCCATTTCTTGAAAAATATCCTATTGATAAATAAATCTAATTCAGTTATACACACAACATGCCCATCCTTACCGACCACCAGATTCTTCCTTATACGCCTGAGCAGCTTTTTGACCTCGTGGCCAACATCGAAAAATATCCGGAGTTTTTGCCGTGGTGCCGCGCCGCGCGGATCATCGAACGCGGGGACAATGCATTTCTCGGCGAGCTAATTATTTCCTTTAGCCACCTGAGCGAACGCTACACCTCGCGGGTGGTGCTCTCCCGTCCGGGTAGCATCGACGTCACCATGGTCAAGGGACCTTTCGAGCATCTCATCAACCGCTGGAAATTTACGTCCACAAAAGATGGCGGCACGGAAGTGGATTTTTTTCTCGATTTCAAATTCCGCTCGCGCATCCTGGAGCGTCTTATCGGCGGGGTTTTTTCCAAGGCAACCGCCAAGATGACCGATGCTTTCCGCGCTCGCGCCGATGCATTATACAGGTAGGCATTCCCCCTACCCGACCCTGGCAAAAACTGTTATATTTATGTCTATCCCGAACGTGCGGACCTGCCACGCGCATAAGTGCTGCAATGAATTTAACACGACCACTTTACCCCTTCCGCTAAAATGGAATAACACTTTGTAAAATAACAATTCATACGTCAAAATAGGCCGAAAACTGTACCGTTTTGTACCTTAAAACGAGTTTATTATACTGATTGGCGCTTTAAAATGGGTTTATCGTCCCGCCATTTTTGGTTTCCGTTGACAATCCAAGAGCCCTCTGGCATTTCCACCCGCGGAGGGGTGGCCGAGTGGTCTATGGCGCCCGCTTGGAAAGCGTGTTTACGGGAAACCGTAACGTGGGTTCGAATCCCATCCCCTCCGCCATAAATTTTGACGCAACCGCGTCTCTGCTTAAATTGCCCCACGCAAAAGCCCAGCGTGCGGGCGGTTTTGCGAGACAGGCTGTTGACTGGCACTTTTTCAAAAGCGCTACTTTTGTCTCTAAACAGCCCTTTTTCTCTGCGGGCTGTTGACATGACGGAACTAGTACGGGATTTTTTTACGCCTATAATTTCAATGCGTTATAGAGGTATCCCTTCGCAGGGTGAGTTTAGTAAAGTCAGCTAGGCAATCCTCTCCAGTTGAACAAGCCTCTAAACTGCATTCATTTCCTGCAGGAATCTCGATGGACTCTGCGTTCGCACATCACCCCACGGCATTTTGCGTTGCTGGGGGAAAGTAATAAAAATCCACCGACGCGCCCTGGTAACGGCAACGAAGGCACTGTTCCTTTCTTCATCGATCTCTTTTTTAGTATTGGCCCTATAATCGGGGAATACCCCCTCACACATGCTTGTTAAAAAGACGATGTCTTTTTCTAAACCCTTCATCGTGTGAATCGTGCTTAATGTTAGCGCATACGGATTTGGATCATCAGCCAATCCTATCGTATTGCCATATTGCTCTAAAATCCTTTGAGCTATACCATGAATGGTCGATATCCAACAGCGGCTCTCTACTTCATCAATGCCTTCCAACCGGGATTGCATTTCCTCAGCTGCTTTATTGGTGAAGGTGAGCGCAATGATTCCATCCTTTTTAGTGTTCTTAAGGATATGCCCGATGCGTTCCGTAAGGACGCGAGTTTTACCGGCTCCAGCGGAGGCTAATACTTGTATGGGTTTATGCTTCTCCACCTGCGCTTCAATAAACGCCTTTACCGTCAGCATGGATGCCCAGCTGCGGGTTCCCATCCCATGATATTCCATTGAAAAGGTGCCGCTGGAACCTTCGCCGAAATGGACAGAAAAATGCTTGGACAGGTCGCGTATCTTTTTAGGGAATGGTGTTATCTCGACGTTACCTGCGCCCTGGAAAGATTGATTAAGTTTTTCGAGGTGGGTTTTGAAATTTTTAAGGGCATCGCTTTTGTTAATGGCATTTACATTAAGTTCATTGATCAGACGCTCGATTTCAACAATATCCTCTTTGGCATATTCAACACCGGCTAAAACCTTGCCAGCGAATGAGGATTTATCTTTCAGCTCATGATGGATATCGCGCTGCGCTTCGATCGAAACAAACGGTGTGCTTAAGACTTTATTTATTTTGTCTTTTTCCTTTACCTTCTCCTCCTGCCAGGCAGCGAATTCCGGCCAGGTTTGCAGCGTGAAGCGGACGCATTCAAAGCCGCCTTTAATCTCATTAGGTTTGGCGGAGGTTCTAGTGGCAAAAAACTGATTTCCATTTGCCTCCGCTTTAATTTTATCACCGAATTCGGTTTGCCATGCTTCATCAAAAACCGCTATGCGATTACCATTCGCATCAGTAGGCACAAACCTTACATCCACCTTGATTTCCGTTACCCGTTTCTCATCTGGCCCGATGTAAAAATCTTCTTCGGTGATGTAACGGGAATAATCACCCAAAGCCATTTGCAGCGCTTTTAGAAGCGAGGTTTTTCCCGAATTATTTGCTCCTATTAAAACCGTCACGCGCGGCATCGCCATCTCAAGGTTCTTGATACCCCGAAAGCCAGCAACTCTAACGGTATCAACAAGCACAAAGGTCATGATTTATTTCCAAACTGCGATATTATCATTAAGCATCAACCATAGTAGAATAAAATAGTATAAAAATTAGGCGGTACGGCCATAAAAAGCAATGTTTTATAAGAATAAAAATACCGGCAGGCTAATTAGATTGCTGCAGGACATATCGATGCAAAACGACAACGCCTCGAAAAAAACAATTAAGGCCAAGCCCACCAAGGCAAAGTCGGTGGCTTTAGAATTATTCCTATCCAAACGCATCGGACATTGATAAATTAAGCTAAAAGGTTTTTGGCATGTCCACGATAGATAAACATATTTTCCACTCCGAAGTCGTGAGCGCTCTTATAAAGGAAGCGCTGGCGTTTTTCGATAAAACGCCTTTGGAAAGGCTGCCGCTGAAGGAAGCCTTCACCGGCGCGGGCGTGTACGCGCTTTATTATACCGGAAACTACGATCAATACGCCTTCTATGCGAAGCGCTCCACCCGGATACCCATTTATATCGGAAAGGCGGTGCCGCAGGGCTGGCGGCAAGGAAGACTGACCAGCGTGGCGAAGTCGCGGGAGCTTTTCCGCCGTGTAAACGAGCATGCCAAGAACATCGCGCAGTCGGAAAATCTTTCCGCCGAGGATTTCGAGGCGCGATTCATGATTTTCAGGGACGACACCGCAAATCTGATCAGCACCATCGAATCGTCGCTGATTCGGAAGTATAGCCCGCTTTGGAATTCCGTGATCGACGGCTTCGGCAACCACGATCCCGGCAGCGGTAGGTATAATCAGGCGGTGTCGGAATGGGACGCCCTCCACCCAGGTAGAATGTGGGTCGAAAGATTGACTGGACAAAAACCTGTTTTGGAGCAAGTCATAGAAAAAATACGCAAGTATGTAAGTGGGCTTGATGAGTAAAAAATTGTCATCAATCGAATTGTTTTCCGGTGCCGGTGGTTTGGCGCTTGGGCTTTGCGCGGCGGGCTTCCAGCACGAGCTGCTGGTGGAACGCGACAGCGACTCGGTCAGCACCGTGCGTGGCAACGCCAACGATATCACGGCCGGTTGGAATATAATCGAATCGGATATTCAGCATGTGGGTTTCACCGAGTACGAAGGAAAAATAGACCTTGTGGCCGGTGGGCCGCCTTGCCAACCTTTTTCGCTGGGAGGCAAACACGGCGCGCACTTGGACGTCAGGGATATGTTCCCCCAGGCCGCGCGCGTGGTGGGCGAAACCAAGCCGAAAGCCTTCGTGTTCGAAAACGTCAAGGGATTGCTCAGAAAGAGCTTCGCCACTTATTTCGAATATATCATTCTGCGGCTTACTTATCCTGAACTGACACCGACCGAGGACGAAAGCTGGATGGATCATTTGGCCGCGCTGGAGCGTATTCATACCAAAGGCAAATACAACGGCCTGAAATACAACGTGGTCTTCCGCTTGTTGAACGCCGCCAATTATGGCGTGCCGCAGATCCGCGAGCGCGTGTTCATCGTGGGCATTAGAAGCGACCTGAATTTGGCGTGGTCTTTTCCCGAAGCGACGCATTCCGAGGAAGCCTTGATGCATAGCCAGTGGGTAACCGGCGAATACTGGAAAGAGCATGGCATTAAGACTCCGCCTCCACTTATCGAATTTCCATCCGATGTGCGAAGCCGCGCCCGGAACTGCGATTACAAGGCCGATCTTTTCGAATCACCGCTTGAACGGTGGAGAACAGTGCGCGACGCCATCAAAGGATTGCCGGATCCACAAAGCGGCACCCCTACGACTTTCCTAAATCATCAATTCAGGGACGGCGCGCGCATGTATCCAGGTCATACCGGCAGCGTGCTGGATTACCCTTCCAAAACCCTCAAGGCTGGCGATCACGGCGTGCCTGGCGGAGAAAACATGATCCGGTTCTACGACAACAGCGTGCGCTACCTCACCGTCCGCGAGAGCGCGCGTGTACAAACCTTTCCCGACGATTACGAATTTTCCGGATCGTGGACGGAATCGATGCGGCAAATCGGAAACGCGGTACCTGTGGGATTGGCAAAAGTGGTGGGGAATAAACTGTCGGCGCTGCTGGCCCCGGACATAATCGACGCGATCTTGGCCGGTACCCAGCCCAAAACGCTGACGCTGCTCGACCTGCTTAAGC
>Ga0206845_1086_pt1 | contig 30374 bp, 27 predicted proteins | sample Alteio_BWOrgCont_19_FD_152887 | JGI IMG/M metagenome (GOLD analysis project Ga0206845, IMG submission 152887) | Enriched cells from forest soil in Barre Woods Harvard Forest LTER site, Petersham, Massachusetts, United States -... | ecosystem: Environmental > Terrestrial > Soil > Temperate forest >...
CTGCAGGCCTAGCTGCATGTAACAACAGTAATGGGGATGGAACCTTTAGCTTTAGAGGCGATGTCACCAATCTATACATGCAAAACTATAACGGCTATGGTTATATTCCCAATGATAGCAATAATAATACTGTATCCATCTGCCCGGTTTCGTCTTCAACAGGTAAAATTGGTACACAGATTAGTCCTGATTTACCTTGCACCACTGCGGACGGTAGCTATTTAGGCTTTACCCAACCTGCGAGTGTTTGGATAGCTGATTTATCACCGCAATTGTTATATGTTGGAAATAATCACTCTTCTACTCCTGCGTCCCCTTACATTGAAGTGTTTAGCTTGCCGCTGACCAGCGTATCGACACCGATAACGACGGTGACAGGTTTAGGTTCTGCAGCGGGGTTTGCATTTGATAATTTTGGGAATCTGTTTGTTGCCGATAATCTAGAGGGTACCGTAGATACCTTTACGCTACCGCTCACCCACACCAGTACGCCTAGTGCAACATTTACTCCTCCGGATAGTCCGAATGGAGTAACGTTTGATGATATGGGCAGACTATTTGTCTCGATGGAAAACGGTAACATTGCGGTGTATAACACGCCTGGCACGCTGTCGTTTACGTTATTGGGTGCCGAGGACCAGGAGCCTTATCAAATGGCGTTTGATTCAGACGGCAATTTAAATGTTGCAGATTGTAATGGTTATATCCAAGTGTACCAACCGCCGTTTTTTAATAACCAAACACCTAATGTGACTGTTAGCACACCAAGCAACGTTTGTGTGCAGGGCGCGGTGGTAGTCGAGGGCAATTTTGGAGAGGTGCTGACTGTGACAGCATCCGATACCGATATGATATTTGATTATCAGTTACCGCTTCCTAGTGGTGCTCCAATTACGATTACTGTGCCTGGGGCGAAGTGGGGCTATAACCTCGCAGTCGACAGTTATTTAAATGGGTATGTGCCTGATATTTTCCATCATAGAATAGATGTGTTTGGACCCTTTGATTCGACGGTATCGACCTCGCGTACACTCACCTTCACCCCAGGAGGCGTAGCGGTACAAGAATAGCAGTAGTCGTTTAAAAACCAAACCCCGCTTAAATCATTTAGTAATGATCAATAAGCGGGGTTTTTTCACTCACCAGGAAAATAAAAATGCAAAAAAAATCCCTAGTATGCCTAGGTCTAATGCTGACACTCGTAGGTTCGCTGGCAACGGCTGCTGAAACTATAGAAAAAAATGCAGAAGTGGCGCCTGGTATTTTCTTTAGCCAATTGCCGGTCATTACGGATTTAGCCTGTGATGGGGAAGCTGCTCTTTTAAACTATACCGTGACCAATAATATTGATGTGACGGTTAAGGTGAATCAAGCCATACAAGTATTGCCCCCAGAAATGAGTAATAAATTTGCGGAGATATTTATCTCAGGCGGCACGTGTAGTCCTTCATTAAACCCAAGTTTTAATTTACCTGCAGGACAAAGTTGTACGATAGCGGTGACAGTCAAACCCCACTGTAAAGCGTCAAACAAAATTAAGCCCGGTACTATTAAGCAGATCAGACAAGCGTTAGTCTTAGTGCCTAGCACCACGGTGCAGCGCAACACGCTGACCTCGATTATTGAATTTGAGCTGATTAAGGAATCAAACGTTGCAGGGCTTACAGCTTATATTGCCAATGATGATGACAATAATAGTGTCACCCTGTGTCCAGTGGGTGCGGATGGATCTTTGGGCACAGTTAATGGCTGCTCCACCTTAAACGATGATAGCTTTGATAACCCGATTGATGTGATAGTCTCCGCAAAAGGCGTATTTACCGGCGGTGTTACGATGGCTTATGTTGCTAATCAGGCGACCCCGCGTAATACGATTTCTGTTTGTCCGGTGTATGAGGATGGGACATTTGCGACCTGTACGCCATTTACTGATGATACGCTGGATTTGCTTTATACCGGTTTAAGATTAAGTACAGACAACACCACCTTGTATGCCACCAACTACCAGGGCGAAACCATTACCGGTTGCCCGGTTAATTTAGATGGCACCATGAATACCGCCTGTACGGCTTATCCGACCGATGCACAACCGTTTAATGGCCCAATAGGCCGTGTCGTAGAAAATTTAGATTTTGCTAATAATCCTTATACTTATTTTGCCAATAATTATGGTCTGAGTTCGGGTTATGTCGCCATTTGTACAAGTCAGTTTGCCTCGTGCACCACGGATACGAATGTTTTCCACTTTCCTATCGGCATGGATAGGGATGTTTCGGGGGCTTATGTATTTGTAGTGCGTGGCAATGAAAGTGACACGATCGCCAGTTGTCAACTCAGTGCGGATGGCTCAGCACTAGAAACTTGTAACACCCCCTATAGTGATGGTGATGGCACGTTTGACTTTGGTGATCAAGTCGTCAATGTCTATATGCAAAATTATAATGGCTATGGTTATTTTCCTAATCAAGGCAATACCACCGTCTCAATTTGTCCGATAGATTCTGCCACCGGGAATATCGGTACGCAGATCGATTCCGATTTAGCCTGTATTACGGCAGATAGCAGCATAGGCATTACTCAGCCGGTCAGTGTTTGGATTGCTGATCTCTTGCCGCAATTGTTATATGTAGGGAATAATGCTTCAGGTCCTGAAGCTTCGATAGAAGTATTTAGTTTGCCGCTGACTAGTATATCCACCCCGCTTGCGAAAGTTAAAGGAGATTTACACTCGGCCAGGGGGTTTGCGTTTGATGATTTTGGAAATCTTTTTGTTGCCGATACGCTAGATAACAACATAGCTATTTTTACATTACCGCTCACGGATAGCAGTACGCCGAGTACCACCTTTACGCCATCAAGTGCTCCAAGAGGCATAACGTTTGATGAACTGGGTAGATTATTTGTCTCTATGATAAATGGTGATATTGCGGTTTATAATTCCACAAATACGCTGGCGTTTACATTAAATAATGGTGGACAACCCTATCAAATGGCATTTGATTCAGAAGGTAATTTAAATGTTGCCGATTGTGCGGGTTTTATCAAAGTGTACCAACCGCCGTTTTTTAATCACCAAACCCCTAATGTTACTGTGAATACACCTGGGGGTATTTGTGTACGCGGTGCTGTGGTCACAACGCGTGATTCAACCGAGGTGTTAAGTGTGACTACCGAGAGTGCACGGATCTATACCTATAACTTACCCCTGCCTAGTGGCGCGCCCATCAATACGATCACGGGGCCGGCTCCAGTATGGGGTTATAACATCGCAGCGGATAGTTATTTGAACGGGTATGTGCCTGATTTTTTACATCAAAGAATGGATGTATTTGGAGTGTTTAGCACCGCGGTAACTACCTCACTGCCATTAGGGTTTCAACCCGGTGGCGTAGCGGTACACTAGCGGGTATCGTAGGCAGAGCGACTAGGGAATTGACAAATCTATATTTTACCTACATAACTCGTAACCAACCTACGAAATTTACATCATAATCGATGAATAGAAATAGTAGAAAATGATTTACCTTTTGGACTAATAATTAATCAAGCTCCCAAAGCCTATTGGTTAACGCGTTATATATATCAATTACCGGCGAGTTATTTGTAGAGGGATTCTTAGCGCCTAAGTGATCCCTACAAATTTTCAACCTTGTTTTTAAATGAAAATTCGTAAGGATTAATCAGTGGGGCTGTTTTTTTGCATACCGATCGCACAAAAAATCAACGGCGGCGTGCAAATTATCATACACTAGGCCCTTTAATAACTCGGGATGCTCTTTTAGGGTAAGCCTCCCGTTACCGGTTTTAACTAAAATAGTCTGACAACCACACGCAAGGCCTGCTTGCAGATCCCTAAAAGAATCGCCTATGATCCAGGTGGTTTGCGATGTGGCGTGCCAGGTGCTTAATAAACTTTTGATCATGCCGGGTTTTGGTTTGCGGCAGTCGCAATCTTCATCGGGGGCGTGGGGACAAAAAATAATTTCATCAATAGTGCCGCCTAAGGCCGCTAATTCACGCAGCATTTTGGCGTGAATTTGTCCTAGCGTTTCCACGGTGAATAAACCTCGGGCTACGCCGGATTGATTGGTGGCAACGCACACGATAAATCCTGCGCGATTAAGTTTCACTATGGCTGCTAGGCTGTTTGGGATCGCAATCCATTCTTCTGGCGATTTAATAAAATATTTTGATTCCACATTAATCACGCCATCGCGATCTAATATGACTAAGGGCTTCATGGTGCAACCGGCAGGTGGGAAAAATCAGCCATGATTAAAAACAAAGCGTTTAATTGCCTCAGCAATGCTAAACGATTTTGTTTTAAGGCTTCATCTTCGCAGAGGACTAAGACTTTATCAAAAAACGCATCCAGCGTTGGTTTTAATTCAGCTAATCGTAATAATGCGGCAGCATAATTTTGTTGCTGGCATAAGCGTAGCAACTCATCGTGTTGTTTATGGATTAACTGCGCCAATTCTTTTTCTTGATCTTCTTGTAATAAATTAGGATTAACGACTTGCTTAAGATCGCCACTTTGTTTAGCGAGCAAATTATTCACCCGCTTGTGCGCGCTTGCTAAACTTAACGCCTCAATTTTCGGCATAAATTCTTTTAAGGCCGTGAGGCGTAAATACATATCATAAGGCTTAGTGCAACCCGTGGCGGTCACGCATTGCAAAATGCCTGCGGGGAATTGTGCTTCACGCAGTAAGGCTTCCAGCCTATCCCAGGCAAACGTTAATAATTCAGATAAGATGGCGTCATGATTGATAGTTACGGGTTGTAGCGTCAGTGCGGTAGAAAATAACTTTTTTAAGTCTAGCGGTAATTGTTGCTCGATGATCATTCGCAATATGCCTATCATCGCGCGCTTTAATGCAAACGGATCTTTATCACCGCTAGGCCGTTTGCCCAGAGCAAATATGCCGGCTAAAGTATCGATTTTATCAGCGATAGAGAGCGCTGTGCCTGAGAGCGTGTAAGGGATCGTATCATTAGCGCCTTGCGGTTGATAATGCTCCCGAATCGCGCTGACTATGAGTGCATCTTGTTGTTCATAGTGCGCATAATAAGCGCCCATAATGCCTTGTAATTCTGGAAATTCATTGACCATAAATGAAGTCAGATCCGCTTTGCATAATAAGGCGGCGTGTTTCATGGTGTCGGTATCAAGCTTAAGTAGCGGCGCAATAATCGGCATCAACCCTGCGATACGCTCGGATTTATCCAGCAACGTGCCCAGATTTTGTTGAAAAATAACTTTGGCCAGCTTGCTTAACTGTTGCTCTAGGGTAAGTTTTTTATCTTGGGCGAAGAAAAATGCGGCATCACTTAAGCGTGCATGGACTACTTTTTCATTGCCTTTAATGACTTGCTGGGGATCTTTACTTTCAATATTGGCAATGGAGATAAAATTAGGCTGTAATTGCTGCGCTGCATTGACTAAGACAAAGGTTTTTTGATGCTGTTTTAAAGTGCAACTAATGACTTCTGGCGGTAAAGATAAAAAGCGAGGATCAAATTGACCGAGTAATGCCACAGGCCATTCCACTAAACAGGTGACTTCGGTTAAAAGATCTTCATCGACTACGACGTGTAACTGGTGGGCTTGTGCCAGGGCAGTCATTTTTTCTTGGATTAGATTTTTGCGTGCTGCAAAATTGGCAACCACATAACCTTGCTCGAATAAACGTTTGGCGTAATGCTCGGGTTTATCGATGGTAATAAATTCATTGTGCAAAAAGCGATGACCACGCGTTTGGTTGCTGATCTTTTGTTCAAATAATTTACCCGGGATGATTTTATCACCGAATAACACCAGCGCCCAATGCACGGGGCGAACAAATTTAAACGTATGTGCGCCCCAGGACATGGGCTTTTTAATGGGTAAACCATTAAGCGCTTGTTCAATTAAGCCCAATAATAATGTTTCGGTGGCAAGTGGCGCTTGTTGTTGATGATAAATTAAGTAATCGCCTTTTTCAGTGCTGATGGTGGCTAAATCTTGAACCTCAATATTAAAGCGTTGCGCAAAGCCTATCGCCGCAGGCGTGGGTGCACCTTGGGCATTAAAGGCCGCAGACTTAGGTGGACCGCGGTGTTCGATCATTTGTGCGGGGGTGGCGCTTGCCACGGATTTGATCAATAAGCCAATGCGCCGTGGTGTGGCAAATACATAATGCAGTTGATGATCAATTTGTTTTTGATCGAGTAGCGTGAGCAGGGTTTGCGCAAAGGCCAGACTTAAGGGTTCAACAGCGTGGGTAGGCAATTCTTCCGTGCCGATTTCTATCAGTAGATCGGTATTCATAAAGCTATCCTTGTTCTTTATAAGCGGTCGCAATCGCGCAGGCTAATTTTCTAACGCGTAACAAAAAGCGTTGCCGCTCGGTGACAGAAATGGCATGCCTTGAATCAAGTAAATTAAACGTGTGGGAAGCTTTCAGCACATGTTCATAAGCCGGCAGCAATAATTGTTCTTCCAGGAGTTTTGCCGCAGTCTGCTCAAAATGTTCAAATTGGGTAAATAATAAAGTAGTGTCGGCTTTTTCAAAATTAAAAGTCGATTGTTGTTGTTCATTGTGTAAAAAAAGATCGCCGTACGTGACGGGACCATTGGGGGTATGCGCCCAAATAATGTCGTATAAACTATTGACATGTTGCAAGGTCATGGCCAGGCGCTCTAAACCATAAGTGAGTTCGCCGGTGATGGGATGACAAGGCAGGCCGCCAATTTGCTGAAAATAAGTAAATTGCGAGACTTCCATGCCGTTTTGCCAGACTTCCCAACCTAAACCCCAGGCACCTAAGGTCGGTGATTCCCAATTGTCTTCGACAAAGCGGATATCTTGGGTTTTGACATCTATGCCTATGGCCGCGAGTGAATCTAGGTATAATTCTTGGATATTTAAGGGCGAGGGTTTTAAAATCACCTGGAATTGGTAATAATGCTGCGCCCGGTTCGGGTTTTCCCCATAGCGCCCATCGGTCGGCCGCCGACACGGTTGCGGATACGCGCACGACCACGGTTTAGGGCCTATGGCGCGTAAAAAAGACGCGGGATGAAAAGTCCCCGCCCCCATTTCCATATCATAGGGCTGTAAAATAACGCATCCTTGCTTTGCCCAAAAGTGCGACAACGCAAAGATTAAATCTTGAAAGGTTTGTGGTGTTTGTAAGTCCATGCGGTATAATGCCATAAAAAAGTAAAGCGATAAAGCGGGGGTATGGTGCGTTGGGTGAGGTTTAAAAATTTTACTTTGCTAAGAATTTCTTGTGCCGCTAAAAATCCCCCCGTCTAGAGCGGCCGGCTCCTCAAGACGAGGGGATTTTTGAACTACCCATAGAAAAATAAAAAGAGTTTAAACGAATGCACCCCACACACCTACTTTATAAAAAAAATCTAAAGTCATTTGCACGGACATTGCGTACCCAGGCAACGGAGGCAGAATGGCGATTATGGATGCACCTACGTGGTAGGCAACTATTAAATGTACAATTCTATCGTCAGAAACCGATAGGCCCGTTTATAGTTGATTTTTTTGCTCCACGAGCGCGTTTGGTTATAGAATTGGATGGTTCTCAGCATTTTGAGCTCGCGCATCTTGATAGGGATAAAGCACGAGATAACTATTTAAATCGTCTGGGTCTAACCGTTTTACGTTTTGATAATGGGCAAGTCATGCGTACATTGGATGGGGTTTTGGCGGTGGTTTATAATGCTTTGCTTGTGCAGTTGAACATTTCTTCGGAGAGTGATATTGCGCTTGTGGGGAATAGCTCGCGGTCTGCTAGAAGGTCACCCTCCGCTAAAAATCCCCCCGGCCGAAACGGCCGGCCCCCTTTACAAAGGGGGCAAAGAGGAGCCAAAAGGATGACAAGTGAAGAGGCTTGCCCCCGAAGGAAATGAGCATGGCAGAGAAGGGCTTCCCCCCTTTGTAAAGGGGGTCGGCCGCTTCGGACGGGGGGATTTTTAGCGGAGCGAGAATTCTTAGCGATGCCAACAAAACAAACAGAGGCAAAATGCAAATCATACTAAACGGACAAGCGCAGCCCCTAGATACAGGCTTATCGCTACAGGACTTTATTCTATCCCTAGGCTTAGAAAATAAACGCTACGCGGTGGAGTTAAATCAGAGCATCGTCCCGCGCAGCCGTTATCTTGAGACACCGTTAGCCGATGGGGATCAGATAGAAATTATCCACGCAGTAGGAGGGGGTTAATGTCAGCACCGCTAGTCATCGCAGGACATACATTTGAATCACGTTTAATGGTCGGGACCGGTAAATATAAAGATCTTGCGCAAACCCAAGCCGCAATCAGTGCCAGTGGGGCGCAAATTGTTACCTTTGCTTTACGCAGAATGAATATCGGGCAAGAAGAAAATCAGCCCAATTTACTCGATTTTATTTCACCGCAAACGTATACCTTATTACCCAATACCGCGGGCTGTTACACCGCCGAGGATGCGGTGCGCACTTGCCAGATTGCTAGGGAATTACTCGATGGCCATAATTTTGTGAAGTTAGAAATTTTAGGCGACACCAAAACTTTATTTCCTAATATTGTGGAAACTTTAAAAGCGGCGGAACGCTTGGTGCATGATGCCTTTGAGGTATTAGTTTACACGACGGATGATCCGATCACCGCTAAACAATTAGAAGAAATTGGCTGCTGCGCGATTATGCCTTTGGCCGCGCCTATAGGATCAGGCTTAGGCATTCAAAATCGTTATTCGTTACGGTTTATCATTGAAAATGCTAGGGTGCCGGTCATCGTCGATGCGGGCGTCGGCACCGCATCGGATGCCGCCATAGCTATGGAATTAGGGTGCGATGGGGTGTTAATGAATACCGCAATTGCCGAAGCAAAAGATCCTATATTAATGGCGCGGGCCATGGGGCTTGCAATAGAAGCAGGACGTCATGCGTATTTAGCCGGACGCATGCCCAAACGCCCTTACGCCAGTGCCTCCTCCACCACAGAAGGTTATTTCTTTTAATGCGCACCATAAAAAGTTTTGTCCGCCGTGAAGGCCGCATGACCTGCGCCCAGCAATTAGCGTTTACCACCTTCTGGCCCCAATACGGCATAGACGTAACCCCAGGTGTCCCCTTAGATTTTGCAAAAATTTTTGGGCGCAATGCCCCTTGCGCGCTTGAAATAGGTTTTGGCAACGGGGAAGCGTTAATCGCCATGGCTAAGCTTAGGCCGGATGTGGATTTTATAGGTGTTGAAGTGTATCAATCTGGAACGGGTGGTTTATTTCAACAGTTAAATCATGATCAAATTCAAAATGTGCGCGTCATTCACACCGATGTGATGACTCTCTTCCCGGATATTATTCCTGAAAATAGCTTAAACCATGTGTATATTTACTTTCCGGATCCTTGGCCTAAGCGTAAACATGTCAAAAGGCGTTTAGTGCAAACGGCGTTTTTAGATCAATTGAAAACCGTGTTAGTGCCCGGTGGGTGTGTTCATTTTGCAACGGATTGGCTGGATTACGCCCGTCATGCCCAGGCAGTATTTAGCAATCATCCTGACTTCAAGGCGGTGATGGATCCGACCCCACTGCCCTATTATTGTCCTCGTCCTTCTACTAAATTCTATCGCCGTGCATTGCAACTAGGTCATGTGATCACCGATCTAAGTGTGCAAGCTGATAAACCGACTACACTATAAGAAAATCTAATCAACTTAAGTGCAGGCGCGAAATGATAACGCATAAACCTTTATTTTTTCTGTTGGCTTTGCTATTAACCATCCCCTTTAGCTTCTTAACCAGTAAAGCTGCAGTCGCAGTTACTGTGCTTGAAAAAGAGATCCAAACCGAGGAATAGCGCTCTTTGATAAAGCTGAATCTACTATACAAATATCTGTAAACAAGGTTGGCCGTTGAGGCAAAGAGATCGATAGAAGCTTGCCCCCTTTGCAAAGGGGGCCGGACGTTTCGTCCGGGGGGATTTTTGGATCTCTGTTATCCCTTTAGTATTTGCTATTTAAATTTTCTAAGCATTAAGCTTTAATAAAATTCATTGTGTGCGTTAAGATCGCTAAAATCCCCCCGGACGAAGCGTCCGGCCCCCTTTACAAAGGGGGCAAGGTCTTCGTCGGTCTTCTTTGTAAAAAAGCAAGGCCTTTGTCGGTCTTCTTTGTAAAGAGGCAAGTCTTACTTAACGAATATTCGCATCTTGCTATAAACTGGGTATACTCCCATTATTTATTATCGAGTATATGCCATGTCTTTAAACGCATTACCCATTACCTTTATCGGCGCAGGAAATATGGCTAGCCATATGCTCAGTGGCTTACAGCGCGCGGGTTTTCCCACAAATGCGATACTCGTGACCGATACCGATCCTGAAAAATTACAAGCGATAACAGAACAATTTGCGGTGCAGACCACTACAGATAATCGCGCGGCCATACAACAGGCTGCGATCGTGATCTTGGCGATAAAACCGCAAAGCATGCACAGTTTTGCTATTCAAAATAGCACAGCCTTTGCCCATAGCCCGCTGGTGATTTCTATTGCGGCAGGCATACCGCTAGAAAAATTACATCAATTTTTCGGCGCGATCCCCATAGTCCGTGCGATGCCCAATATTTGTGTGTCGATTGCAGAAGGCAATACTATTTTTTTTGCACCTCAACTGGAAGTTTCTTTGCATAAGGTGGCTGATGCATTCTTTAGCTTAATGGGGATCACGCAATGGGTACTCGATGAAGAACAGCTTGATGCCTATACGGTATTAACCGGCGCTGGCCCAGGTTATGTATTTTTTATTTTACAGAGCATTATAGATGCGGCACAAACCCTAGGGATCTCGGAAGCGGATGCAAAAAAAGCGGTGCTGCAATTATTCTCTGGCGCAACGCAATTGGCCTCATTAAGCAGTTCTAGTTTACGCACGCTACAACAACAAGTCACTTCAAAAAAAGGGGTGACCGAGCAAGTGATCGAGACGCTTAACAAAGGCCATATGCCAGCTTTATTTGCACTAGCCTTTGAAAAAGCGTATGCACGCGGGCAGCAATTACAACATTTAATGGAAGATGAGTTAAAAAACAAGGAATAAGCGTATGAGTCCTTTGATGCAAGCTGGATTGTTTTTAATGGATACGGCATTTAGTTTTTTTATCGTCGTGTTGCTGCTGCGCATCTTATTGCAATGGGTGCGGGCTGATTTTTATAATCCTATCAGTCAGGCTACAATAAAAATCAGTAATTTTTTGGTATTACCGTTGCGCCGATTAATTCCCGGTTATTTTGGCCTGGATTGGGCCAGCATTTTATTATTAATGATCTTAGCCTTTCTTAAAGAAGGTTTACTCATTGCCATACAAACGGGAGTGTGGGTAAATAATGGCGGTCTTTTATTGTTAGCGCTCGCCGATATCTTAAGTTTAGTCTTTTATATTTATTTGTTTGCAACGTTAATTATTGCGGTCATGAGTTGGTTAAAGCCTAATCATTATAATCCCGTCGTTCAAATCGCCTCCCAATTGATTGCGCCACCCCTTACGCTTGTGCGCCGCGTGATCCCCCCTCTGGCAGGATTTGATTTTTCCCCCATGGTGCTGGTCATACTGCTTATTCTATTTAATATGTTAGTGGTGCAGGTGTTAGCTCAACAAGGCATACTGCTGATTATGGCCCGATAACGCTATTTCTTTTTTTCCTTAATCTTCTGCTCAGGCTCGCCCTTTATAATGAATCTATTGAAAAAGTAAACGCAACTTGCGGAATCACAAAAAAGCAGGGATAATGCTGTTGTTTTTCTATATTTTACAATGACTTACATCCGTATTTAATCGATACATATCTGGTATTATTAGGTGTTATGAGTAGATTTGTTAAAGTGGGCCAAGCCGCTCGTATTCTTGGTGTTTCTGTGCAAACCTTACGCCGCTGGGAAGAACGCGGTCAATTACTGCCTGAGCGTCGCAGCGATGGTGGGACGCGTTACTATGATTTAGAAAAACTGCTCAATCTTAAAGATGTGGAAACAGAATTAACGATTGCTTATGCGCGTGCTTGCGCACCCGAAGAAAGCGAAGGGTTTAAACAACAAGTACAACAACTCGAAGCCTATTGTACGCAGAAAGGTTGGACGTATGAGGTCATCAGAGACCGGGGATCAGGCATTAATTACAGTAAAAATGGCTTGCGCAAATTACTCAATTTAATCGTTGATAAAAAAATTAAACGCTTGGTGGTAACGCACAAAGATCGTTTATTGCGTCTCGGTGCAGAATTAGTGTTTGCATTATGTGCGGTGCGCAAAATAGAAATTGTGATTTTAAATAATGATGAACAACAAGATTTATATGAAGAAGAATTAATAGAAGACGTGATGGAATTAGTCGCGGTTTTTTCCGCACGTCTTTATCGCACTTCGAATGAAACCAGCGACAAGTTAATTAAAGCGGTGCAGTCATTCGTTAATTAACGTTAATACTACGCTTTTTCGTGGGTATTAAGTTTTAATAAATAATACCCAATGATTCCTGAGACTATCGATCCAATTAAAATCCCTAATTTCCCTTCTTCAAATAGGGCGAGACTTTCCCCTTGATAAGCTAGGGATGCGATAAATAAACTCATGGTAAAGCCTATGCCGCACACGATGGCGCCGGCATAAAGTGTGGGCCAATTCACGCCACGTAATTTTTGTGCAAAACCAAAATGGATGGCTGCCCAGGTAAAGATAAAAATCCCAAGTTGCTTACCAAAAATTAAGCCTAAAGCGACCCCTAAAGTAATGGGCGTGAAGAAGTCATTTAAGGTGATCCCCAATAAAGGCAAGCCGGCATTGGCAAAGGCAAACACGGGGACGACAAAATATACGACCCAGGGCTGCAGCGCATGCTCTAAACGGACCATGGGCGAGCTCGCGGTGTCTTTTTTCAGATGAGGGATCATCAAACCTAATGCGACCCCTGCCAATGTGGCATGAACGCCCGATTTTAAAACAAACAACCACATCAAAAAGCCGATGATCACGTAAGGCGTTAATTGGGTCACTTTAAAGCGATTTAAAAACAGTAAACCCAATAAGCACAGCAAGGCTAAGGCTAAAGAGAGGTAAGATAAATCCGCGGTATAAAATATTGCGATCACGACTATGGCGCCGATATCATCAAAAATAGCGAGCGCTAATAAAAATGCGCGCAGAGAGTGCGGGATCCGTGGGCCGAGTAACGCTAATACCCCAAGCACAAACGCAATGTCGGTGGCAACCGGTATGGCCCAGCCGTGCATGGCTAAGCCATTATTCCAATTAAAAAGTGAAAAAATGAGTGCAGGGACGATCATGCCGCCTAAGGCTGCAATCGCGGGCAAGGCAATTTGCGCAGGTTTTAATTCGATTAAAAATTCACGTTTGACTTCTATCCCTATCAATAAGAAAAACAAGGCCATTAAACCGTCATTGATCCATAAAATTAAGGGTTTAGATAAACCGCCGCCGCCAAATTGGACGCTAAAATAAGTATTGAGTAAGGCATTGTAACTGGCTGCAAGCGGGGAGTTGGCCACCACTAAGGCTAATATTGCGGTACCAAATAATAATCCGCCCCCAATTAACTCTCGTTTTCTGGCGTTATCTGTCGTTGCGCTCATGCTGGCCTCTCATTAAATGTGTATTAAACCCAATCCTGTGCGGGTAAGTATTCATTGATCAATGCCGCTTCAGGGCTATTGGCCTGGGCTTGCCATTGATAGCACCAATGCACTACGGGCGGTAAGGACATTAAAATAGATTCGGTCCGTCCACCACTTTGTAAACCAAAGAGTGTACCACGATCATAGAGTAGATTAAATTCTACATAACGCCCACGACGATAGCATTGAAAATCTTTTTGTGCGGGCGTGTAGGTTCTCTGTTTGTTCTTATTGATTATAGGAAGATAAGCCGTGAGAAAACCTTCACCCACGGCTTTTATAAATGAAAAGCAGGACTCAAACCCCCATTCATTTAGATCATCAAAAAAAATACCGCCTATGCCGCGGGCTTCGTTGCGGTGTTTTAAATAAAAGTAGTCATCGCAGTTTTTTTTAAAGTGTGGGTAAACGTTGGTGCCATAAGGTTCGCATAAGGTTTTCGCGGTGTGGTGCCAGTGGATACATTCTTCGCGGTTAGGGTAATACGGGCTTAAATCAAACCCGCCGCCAAACCACCATGTGGGTGCACACCTTAGTTTTTCGGCGATAAAAAATCGTACATTCATATGGGTGGTGGGGATAAACGGGTTATGCGGGTGTAATACCAGCGACACGCCTAAGGCTTGAAACGAGCAACCGGCAAGTTCCGGGCGTGCGAGGGTTGCGGCTTGCGGTAAAGTATCTCCATAGATATGCGAAAAATTAACACCGCCTTGCTCGATGATTTTTCCCTTGATGATTCGGGTGCGTCCGCCACCGCCTAATTCGCGCGTCCAGTCGTCCTGAATAAAGTTTTCGCCATCAATGTCGGTAATGGCGGTGCAGAGTTTATCTTGTAGGGTGGTGAAATAGGTTTTAATGTCGGAGATGGGGATCATAAATGAGGCCTTAAATGAAGAAAAAGGACTTGCCCCTATAAGGAGACCGACAAAGAACTTGCCCCTATCCAAAGGAGACCGACAAAGAACTTGCCCCCTATCCAAAGGAGATCGACGAAGAACTTGCCCCCTTTGTAAAGGGGGCCGACCGTTTCGGTCGGGGGGATTTTTAGATCCTTACTGTCACGTCGTTATTTGCTGTTGAAACTTTGTAAGAGATAAGATTTAATATAAAGCTTATTGTGCGCGTTAAGATCGCTAAAATCCCCCCGGCCGCAGCGTCCGGCCCCCTTTACAAAGGGGGCAAGTTCTTCGTCGATCTCCTTTGGGTAGGGGCAAGTTCCGCTATGCGCGCGCTTTACTTCGGCAAGCAAGTTTCAACTCTACGGCAACAACGCCACATCCTGACGAACCCCATTAATGGAATCCGTAAACATTTTCTTCTCATCTGCATTCAATTCAAGTTCTATCACTTTTTCCATACCGAATTTACCCAACACCGCAGGTACGCCCATAGCAATATCATGCTCGCCATACTCACCTTCTAATATAGATACCGTAGGCAACACGCGTTTGCGATCGTGCACAATCGCATCCACCATTTCAGCCGTAGCGGCCCCGGGGGCTTGATACGCGCTACTGATTTCCTTAAGTTTTAATACTTCAGCCCCACCATGACGGGTTCTTTCAATAATTGCTGCGGTTTGCTCGGGCGTTAAAAAGTGCTCGACACCTATGCCATTAATCGTGGTGTAACGCATCATCGGCACCATCGCATCACCATGACCGCCTAAGACCATCGCATTGATATCCTTAGCAGAATAGCCGGTTTCTTGCGCAATAAAAGTCGCCATACGCGCAGAATCCAATACGCCGGCTTGGCCAAAAATACGGTTACGTGGAAAGCGTGCTTGTTTAAACGCGCGGTAAGTAATGATATCCACAGGGTTGCTCACCACTAAAATAATGCTATTGGGGGCATATTTAACGACATTTTCGACCACGGCATCAATAATTTGCACGTTAGATTGCAATACATCGGAGCGTGACATCCCCGGTTTACGCGGAAAACCGGCGGTAACGACGACAATTTGCGCATCACGCAGCAGGCTCATATCACTAGAGCCAATAATCCGACTATCAAACCGAAAAAGTGACGAAGTTTCGGCAATGTCGAGTGCGGTGCCGGCGGCATAATCACCCTTCACATCCAATAATACGAGCTCTTTGGCTAAATGCTGTTGGGCTAAGAATAAAGTCGTTGCTTCTCCAACGCGGCCGCCGCCGACTATTGCGATCTTGTCCATATAACCTCTTATTTTTCTTCAGTATTTGCAGGGGGTGGCGTTTGTTTGCCGTATTTTTGTTTAAAGCGGTCCACACGTCCTGCGGTATCAACGATTTTTTGTTTACCGGTGTAAAAAGGATGGCATTGGTCACAGACTTCCAGGACGATGTCTTTATTCATGGTTGATCGGGTCACAAACTTGTTGCCACAGGCACAGGTGACCTGGGTATCTTTATAGTTAGGGTGAATATTTGTTTTCATAGTGGTTACTCATATGATGGAAAAAGCTCAAGGAGCGATAGTTTACCTTAAATATGGGGGTGGATGCAAATTTGGCCTGTGATCTTTGCTTCGAAGTAAAGCTATAGATCGCAAAATCCCCCCGGCCGAAACGGCCGGCCCCCTTTACAAAGGGGGCATATGTACAACCTGCACTCCGAAGTAAAGACTGGGTAAGATCCAGACAACAATTGTGAGAAAAACTCCGGACGGTCGACGGAGGACTTGCCCCCTTTGTAAAGGGGGCCGGCCGTTCGGCCGGGGGATTTTGCGATGTTTGATTTACACAGCATACAAATGAAAGCCACCCTTGGCACACTTCTTGAATACACAAATATAAATAAAAAAAGCAGTGTGCATAGGGTTTATTTAGTTGATTCAATAAATTTAAATGCAAGGGCGTGAATAGAGGTGATCAAACAATATTGCAGCGCGGAGAAGAAATTATTTTTAGGTTAAAACAAATAACTCAATAATTTTTTCTCTGGGCAGCAAGCTTGCTTTTTTTGAGATCATATACTTTACTCTAACGAACTAGCTTTAATAGCTGATTAAGCCGTGTGCTATCAGTAAATGTTTGGTTGCTTACTTTAACTTTAAAATAAATGAGGATTGAGAGATGGATATGTATAAAAAAGTTTTACTCAGTTGTGCAACATTAGCAGCAACCAGCGTTGCTTTTGCTGGCGGCGACAAAGATTACGATCGTGAATTGGTCATGCGCGATGATGAAGAAGAAGAAGAGAAACCCCGTGTCTATCGTGAAAGAGAAGATGAAGAAGATAATGATAACTTTTTCGAAGTTCTTGTATTCGGCGGTGTGGCAGCAATGCAGCCTGAGCACGCAATTCTTGAAGTTTCTGACAGCGAAAACGATTTATTAACTAACGCTAACGGCGGAGATTGGGATTCTTGGACAGTACAAGCCGGTATCGGTTATGCGATGAATACTGAAGAATTTTTCGATGATGAACTACAAACAGGTGATTTACGTTGGTTTAGCGAAATTAATCCACAAATCAATGTGTACTACCTTGATGCCGCTAATCTGCATGGCGATGCCCTCATGTTCGGCAATATCAATTATGATTATGCTGATTGGAACATGGACTTTAACAGTACTCGCGTCATGTTTGACTTAGCCTTAACTGTCGCGTCTTTAGAAAGATTATCCTTGTATGTATTAGGCGGCGCGGGTATTGCGTTCAATAGAACACAATTAGACAGTATTGCTCACCCAGGTACCGGTATTGCTGATGTTGATTTATCTTCACAAACCAGCACGAGCTTTGCATGGGAATTTGGCGGCGGCTTAACTTATGCGTTAATGGATGATTTGGCTGTATCTTTACAATACTTGTTTACAGGTATTCAATCTGTAAAATTAGGTTCAGAAGATGCATTAGAAGGCCAAGCATTTAATGTTCAAGGTGAAAACTTTGACATGGATTCACAAGCCGTTATGTTAGGTTTACGTTTAGCAATATAACCCAGTAATAAAATAATAAATTGAGGACATATGACAATGAAACAAGTATATAAATTAGCGCTCCTAGCGGGCGCTACCACCTGTTTGGTCGGCGTAGCACAAGCTGATTTTGGACCTAACTCTGGCCCTATAGGTAATTTGGGTAATCCTAATTTGGTGCATTTTACAGATGTAGAGCAAATCGGTACGATAGGTTGTGCTGCAGATATTGATGCGTATTACGAAATTAAAAACAGTGGTCCTACATCGGTTAACTTAGTATTTAAATTAGATCACGTGGATTCAGATGTAGTATTTTTTGAAGACATTTCATGCTCTAGTGATGTGGTTTACGGCGATATTGAAGCTACAGGAAAATTGGCTTCAGGGGATTATTGTGAGATCATTGTAGAAGTTAATCCGCTTGATTGTCCAAGTCCTTCTGCCTTAAAGACCGCGAGTCCGTTAGATTTCTTTAGTAACTTTGATATCGAAAGCTTCAATGGAATACTTGAAATTGATATCAATACCCGTCAAGTTGAAATTTCTGCACCGATAGTGTTTGAAACAAGCTTGTTAGGCGCTGCTGAAGGGTATGCAGTGTTATCAGGCGGTAATGTCAACAATTTTATCACCAGCCCGACTTCAGGATCTGCTGCGGTAATCAATGGTAATTTGGGTTTGTTTGGTACCATAGGCGGTTTCAGACCGATATATGTTAGAGGTTACACAGATATAGACAATAGTTATGTTACGAATGCCTTGGCTGATGCGACTGCAGCATATGCCATGTTGTCCGCCATTCCTTGTCAATCCATGGCGTTTCCTGGAACCGGGCCCTTCAATCCAATTACACCGGCGTTTTATTGTCCAACTAATAGCCCGACGTCTCCATTTCAGTATTATATTTATGGAACAGAAAATGATATCGTAGTGTTTAACTATAACCATACTGCGAATACACCCATAACCATTGGCCCGAACACAACCTTCAATTTTGACGGTGGGATAGGCGCTGAGAATGTGTTTTGGTTGTTTAATTCACACCAACCTGTGACATTACAGAATGAAGATCGTTTTGATGGGACTATTATCAGTAGTGGTAGCGATATTGTGTCAGCAACATCTGTTTTCCCAACTCAGGTTACGGGCAGGCTGATCACTACGACTCTTAATAATATTGACCTAACCGGTAATCAAATCGACCTTCCGTAAATGACGTGCTAGCAGTAAACAAAAGGGGATCTTCGGATCCCCTTTTTTATTGTTTATTCAATTTACTTTTTAGTTAGTTTGTACTTTAATTGAGAGTATTCTCAATCAATGATCAAAGGAATGATAATGAAACACTTATATAAATTAGCGCTGTTAGCCGGTGCCTCACTCGGCCTTATCGGTATTACTCATGCAGAAGGGCGTTTGGTGGAATTTACCCAAATTGCACAGGTTCAGGACATTGCTTGTGTGCTCCCAGAGAAAGTGACCGAGCAAAAAGTCCCGGCCCTGCAAAGGACCGCCCAGTATCAAATTACAAACTTTGGCCCGACCTCAGTTAATTTAGTATTTGAGCTAGAAAATTACGATAGGTTTCTAGATTCCATGTTTAGATTTGAAAAAATAGATTGCGCTACCATAGAAAGCGAGAGTTTTGCGACAGGTTCTTTAGCCTCTGGCGCAAGCTGTGACATTACTTTATTTATTACTCCCCCAGATTGCCCGGTTATGGATCCGGATTATCCCATATATGGACCCGCATCCGGCCCTATTGATCGGGTTTTAGAAATCGATATCAATACTAGACAAATTAAACTTGAAAAATATATCGCTGCGCAAGTCACAACCTTAGGGGCTGCTGCTGCATTTGGCGTATTATCGGGCGATACCATAAATAATTCTACAGGTTCATTGGTTGTCAATGGCAATGTGGGAGCGATTGCGAACACTCCTGAGCTTGATGTCATTAATGGTATTCTTTATCCTAATGATGCTAAACCGACTCAGATTGCATTGGCAGATTTAACTTCAGCGTTTGATATGTTTGATCAAATAGAAGGCTGCAGTTATCCTCAATCGCCTTCTCCCCCAAGTGCTGATACCAATGATCTCAGCAATATACCATTAGTTCCCGGTTATTATTGCCTAGATGGACCGTATGTTGATGACGACAGCGTGCTCACATTAGAAGGTGATGGACTTTATGTGTTTTATGTCTTTTGTGACTCTTGTGATAAGTACATTGATCCTAAACAAAAGGGAGTGATTGGTGGTTTTGAACTAGGTGGGTCTGCCTCTATCGTATTAGCAGGCGGTGCTAAGGCCAATAATGTTTATTGGATAGTCTATGACGACTGGCTTACCTTAGATGAAGATTCCACGCTAGTGGGCAGTGTGTTATCGCTTGATGAGTTATATCCCTTTAATGATGTGGGTTCCCAGGTAAATGGCAGATTACTGACAGCAGGAGAGTTAGGTCTTGATGATACGACTGTTATCGTCCCTTAAGCTCACAATAGATTATGAAAAATGGATTAATTTTAAATAAAGGAATAATGATGAAACACTTACTGCCAAAATTAGCGCTCACCTGCGCTGCCCTTACACTCGCAAGCTTTGCCCACGCAGACGGCCGCTTAGTGGAATTTACCCAATATGGTTATGTTCAGGATGTCGCATGCGCGATTCCTGATGATGTGGATGTGTATGATAATTTGCGTCTTGCCACCTATGAAATTAAAAACTTTGGGCCCACTAAAGTTGAATTAAATATCAAGGTAGATAATTTTGATGATTTTCCAAATGACTTAATTACGTTTCAAGCCGTCTCTTGCGCCGACGGCTCAATCAGTGAGGGCGCGACAGAAGTGCCGGCATCATTAGATTCAGGCGCAAGCTGTGTCATTGAACTCTTAATTACACCCCCCACCTGTCCGGTCATTAACTATCTTGACCCGATGGATAAAGACGCAATATTTGGCCCATTAAATGGTCCGCTTAAGCGTCTATTAGAAATTGATATCAATACCCGCCAAGTAGAACTGTCAACACGGATCCGCGCAAAAGTTTCAACGTTAGGTGCAGCCGCAGAGTTTGGGTTATTGGGAGTTGAAATAGATAATGACAATGATTCGGGCCCGACACAGGTGGATAATGGCAGTGTGGGCGCAGGCATATTAGGTGAAATCATCATCGCCTGTTTCATAGAGGGGCGTAACACTAATGATTACAGCGGCATTTTTGGTGAGGTGCAAGTGATAAATGGCACTAAATACTTAGAGTATGATGCCCTGCCTACACTCATCGCCATGGAAGATTTAGACTCGACGCTGGATATGTTTGAGACTCAATTTGAAAATGGGTCTTGTATCTCTCCACAATCTACTAATGCCGATCCCGATGATCTCAGTGGCGTCATACTGGGTCCGAATACGTATTGTTTAGATGGCCAATATGTACAGGATCTACAAACCCTTACTTTAAGTGGTGCTGGCCAGTATGTATTTTTTGTGTATGATGATGCAAGGGAAATACCTTATGCTAAAACTAATCATCGTAAAGACAGTAACTGCTCTACTCTTGATTATGGCTTTTGTTTAGGTGAGAATGCGTCTGTAGTCTGGGCAAACGGCGCAGAAGTCGATGACATTTTCTGGATAGACGAGAACTTTGATCTTCAATTATATGTCAATTCTAGCCTGGCAGGAAACGTGCTGTCCTACGAGGGCTTAGCTCCATTTTTTGATGATGTCGGACAAGTCAATGGCCGCATGTTAACGTTAGGCTGCCTCAGCCTTTCCGGCAACAGCATCACCGTAAAATAACTTTATCTGCAGCACTTAAGGGGATCTTTATCCGATCCCCTTTCATTGAAAGAATCCTCCATTTATCGCAAAGGAATGATGATGAACTGCTTTTATAAATTAGTGCTATTAGCAACGGCCTCAATAGGCCTTATCGGTATGGCACATGCACAAGGCCGTTTGGTGGAATTTACTCAAGTTGCAAAAGTCCAAGATGTGGCTTGCGTAATTCCGGAGGAAGTGCCTAAACGAGAAGTTTTTGATCGCACCGCCCAATATCAAATTACAAACTTTGGTCCGACCTCAGTTAATTTAGTATTTGAATTAGAAAATAATGATAGGTTTTTAGATGCCATGTTTAGTTTTGAAGAAATAGATTGCGCTACCATAGAAAGCGAGAGTTTTGCGACAGGTTCTTTAGCCCCAGGCGCAAGCTGTGTCATTGAATTACTCATTACGCCACCCGATTGTCCTGTAATTAATTATCTGGATCCTAGTGATATTGACGCACAATTTGGCCCCCTCAACGGCCCGATAAATCGTGTATTAGAAATTGATATCAACACTCGGCAAGTTGAACTTACAAAGCGTATCCGCGCAAAAGTTTCAACCTTAGGTGCTGCAGCGGAGTTTGGCTTATTAGGATGTGAGATATATAATGATGATACTGTGGGGCCTACGCAAGTGGATAACGGCAGCGTGGGTGCGGGTCAAATCTTTGATGTCGGATGTGAAATAGAAGCGGGCGCAAGTGGCATCAGCGGCGAGGTTCAAGTCATTAATGGGGTTAAATACCTAGAATATAATGCCTTATCGACACAAATTGCCTTGATGGATTTAATAGCTGCAGGCACTATGTTTGATTCGCAAATCAATTTTTTTGATCCTATTTGCATCACTCCACAATCGACTAATACCGATACGAATGATCTAAGTGGAGTGACACTGGGTCCTAATACCTATTGCCTAGAAGAACAATATGTAGATGATCTACAGACCCTCACTTTAAGTGGTCCCGGCACGTATATATTTTTCGTGGGGATCCACCAAGGTAGACCTGTGGGGCCTTGTTATCATTCTTTTTGTTTAGGTGAGTATGCTTCGGTCGTTGCGGCAAATGGTGCAAGCATCGATAATATTTTCTGGCTACTGTATGACAGTGAAGCGCTTTCTCTTGATGTCAATTCTACTATTGTAGGGAATATTATGTCTCCAGATGGCATTGATCCCTTTGAAGATGTCGCACAGGTGAATGGCCGCATGTTAACTATAGGTTCTATTTTTATTTATGGTAATAGCATCACCGTAGAATAGCGAGACTGTGCCGTTTAATAAGGGGATCTTCGTCAGATCCCCTTTTTTATATTACACTTAAGCCCATGCATACATTAGCTCTACAAAAACCTAAAGCGCTCAATCAAGGCGATACTGTTGCGATCATCTCCAGTGGATTTCGGATCTTACAGGATATGGACGCACAGTGTGCGCTAGAGCGCTTAAACGCCTTAGGCCTTAAGACACGCCTCGGGCAAGCCGTACTCCAACAGTACGGTTATTTAGCCGGCACGGATGAAGAACGTGCGGCGGATATTAATCAGTTGTTTGCCGACCCAGAAGTCAAAGCGATCATCCAGTTACGCGGGGGATTTGGTAGCGCGCGATTGTTGGAGTTGCTGGATTATAAAATGATTGCGCAGCATCCTAAAATTTTTATGGGCATGAGCGATACCACCGCCCTACTGTTAGCCCTACATCAACAAACCGGCTTAGTGACGTTTCATGGCCCTAATGCCGGGCGGCCTTGGCCGGCTTACACGCAAGAGTTTGTTAAAGCGCTACTGTTTGAGGGCAAAGCGCTGACTTATCTTAATCCTGAACACAAAAGCGATGATTTAATTGCGACCGAAGATCGAATTCAAGTGATCACCCCGGGCCGTGCCCAAGGCCGGTTAATAGGCGGTAATTTAACGGTATTAACTTCGATCATAGGATCGCCCTATCTGCCGCAAATGAAAGAGGCCATTTTATTTCTGGAAGAAATCAATGAGCCGCCCTATAAAATCGATAGAATGTTTACCCAATTAAAACTTGCCGGGATTTTAACGGGATTGCGTGGCGTGATCGTGGGCAAATTTACCCATAGCCAGCCGAATAATCCTGGCGCAAGTTACGGCTCACTGCGCGTGATGGAGGTCTTAAACGATCATTTAAAACCGCTGCAGATCCCCGCATGGTACGGCGCGATGATTAGTCACGAGACGCGCATGTTTACCCTGCCGATAGGTGTGACCGTTGAAATCGATGCCACATTGGGCAGTATTAAATTATTAGAATCGGGTGTAAGGACTTAGCTTTTAGCCTGTAAAGAAGATTGGCTGTAGTAGCAAAGAGAACGATAGACTTGCCCCCTTTACTAAGGGGGCAAGCTCTTCGTTGGCATTACTTGTGTGGCACTTTGATTGGGGCAAGTTTATAAAGCGGGCGGAGTATATTTTTAAGGAAAATCAAACATGCGTAAGTGGATAGGGTCAATTTTTATTGTATTAATCATTATGGCCTGTTTGCCTCCCGTATTAGGATTTTTCGCCAAGCAATCTTTGAATCGCCTGATTGATAATTTAGTGTTACCTCCCGGCATGCAAATCAGTTTGCAAGAATACACCTTTGGTTGGTTGTCTTCTTATGCTTCGATACAGGTACACCTTGCTGACGTCACGCCCCGCTACACCACGGATCAATCTTTAGATATCAAAGTGCATGGCCACATGATCCACGGACCCTTATTTACCGGAGCAAACGGTTTAATGTTGGGGCTTGCTCGCCTTAATCTTCATGCGGATCTTAAAGACATACAGGGCTTAACACCTGCGGTTAAACAAGAATTACAGCAATTATTTAAGGGCGAGCATTTATTGCATGCCAGCAGCGTGTTTTATTTTACTGGCGCGATGGCAGTCAACGTAAAATCTAGCCCCATGAATGCCAGTGCTTTAGGCGATAGCATTCAATGGAATGGCTTTAATGCAGACATTAAAATTAATCGCAGCTTTGATGCGTTGCATACCAATGTGCAATTCAGTCCCCTATTATTTAGCACCGCGCAAGGGGCGGTGTTAGATATCGCGCCCATGAATTTTATTGCGCAATTAACGCGCACGCCTGACACCCCTTGGGTGGGGCAGCAACTCTTCACGGTGCCGGTATTTTATTTAAAGGATGAAACAGGCGAAGTGATGCGCTTTGATCATTTGCGTGTGGTCAGCAACAGTGCATTAATCGCAGATTTATTACAAGCCTCCTTTAATGTGACCGCTGCAAATATTATTATGGGTACACAAACGGCTGACCAGTTGCATTTTGATTTTCAAGTGGAAAATATTGCCAGCACTCCTTTAATGCGTTTAACACAGCTGATGGCGAAATCTCAAACCTTAACAGCGCAAGAATTGCAAACCGTATTTCAAGATTTGATCCTGACCTTGGCGCAAGGCGCCGATCTTAAATTGGATTATCTGTTAAATATAAAAGACAAGCGCGTCATCGTGCGGGCAGATTTTGAGTTTGCAACGATTCAAGATGAACTGAATGATTCACTGCTGAATAATTCGCAGCATTTATTAGCCGGCTTAAATGGACGTATTCAAATCGTCCTGCCTAAGACTTTTGCCATAGAGATGTTAATGCAGCAGCCATTGAGTCTGACCATGACGGCAGAAGAATTAAACGCCCAAATCAATCACTTTTTAACCGCCATGATCCAGCAAGGACTGATAGTGGAGAGTAATGGCATTTATGCACTTGATTTAGATTACCAACAGGGTAAAATCATGCTTAATACGCGAACGCTCTCCCAAGATGAAATTTATTTACTGTTAATGTTACTCTCACAGGCGAGCCCTTATGCAAGAAGCGTTACACCTTGAAAATCTAAGCAAGGTTTATAAAAATGGCACGCATGCCTTAAAAAATATTTCTTTTAGCATTGCAAAAGGGGATTTTTTTGCCCTGCTCGGCCCCAATGGCGCTGGGAAAACCACCACCATAGGCATTATTTGCTCACTGATTAATAAAACCATGGGCACGGTTAAGGTATTTGATGTGGATATCGATGAGGATTGGCCGCGGGCCAAATCTTACATGGGCATCGTGCCGCAGGAATTTAATTTTAATATGTTTGAGAAAGTCGAAGATATTTTATTGTATCAAGCCGGCTTTTATGGCATATCCCGCAAGCTCGCCATCGAAGCTACGCATACTGCACTTGCGCAAGTGGATTTATGGGGTAAGCGCAATCACATTGCCCGCACCCTTTCAGGCGGAATGAAGCGACGTTTAATGATTGCTCGGGCCCTGGTGCATCAACCCCAATTGTTGATTTTAGATGAGCCTTCTGCTGGGGTTGATATTGAAATCCGGCGCAGCACCTGGGATTTTTTATTGAAGCTTAATCAGCAAGGCACCACCATCGTGTTGACCACGCATTATCTGGAAGAAGCGGAGAATTTATGTCGCACGGTTGCGATCATTAGTCAGGGGGCCATCGTTGAGCATACGACGATTAAAGATTTAATTTCCCGCACGCCCAGTGAGAGTTTTATTTTAGATTTGCGCGAGGTATTGTCAGTTGCACCCAACTTGAACGGTTTTAAAGTGCAGCTGATCGATCCTATTACCTTAGAAGTAGAAATTCCCCGCAATACCTCGCTCAATGAATTATTTGCACAATTGTCTGCGAAGAATATTTATTTAAAAAGCATGCGGAATAAAGCAAATCGCTTAGAGGCGTTATTTTTAGAGCGGGTGGGGCATTTGCCCCCTTTGTAAAGGGGGCCGGACGCTTCGTCCGGTGGGGATTTTAGCGATCTTAATGCGCACAATGAATTTTATTAAAGCTGATCCCTTACAAAATTTAAACAGGGAGTATTGATGTGATAACAGAGATCCAAAAATCCCCCCGGACGAAGCGTCCGACCCCCTTTACAAAGGGGGCAATCCTATCTCCCTTCCCGCTCCTACGGCCGAGCCCCTTTGTAAAGGGGACAAGGTTCACATTTTCAATTCAGTTTCTTCGGCCTGCAGAACAGAGGATTTTATGAGTTTACGCATCAAAGAAAACATCATCGCTTTTAATACCATCCTAAGGCGTGAGATCAACCGCTTTAGTCGGTTATGGATCCAAACCGTAGTGCCGTCTGTCATCACTACCGTGTTATATTTTGTTATTTTTGGCCATGTCATCGGCCGTTATGTGCAAGACATTAATGGCGTCAGCTACATGGCGTATATTGTGCCGGGCTTAATTATGATGGCGGTGATGAATAATGCGTACTCGAATGTCGTCTCGTCTTTCTTTGGTGCAAAATTTCAGCATTATATTGAAGAGTTACTGGTCTCCCCCACTAATAATATTGTCATTTTGTTGGGCTATTTATTAGGCGGCGTGGTGCGCGGCGTAGTGGTCGGCGCGGTAGTTGCAATCGTGGCTTATTTATTTGTACCGATTACGGTCCATTCGTGGAGTTTAATGATAATCGTGTGTGTATTTTCCGCCATATTGTTTTCATTAGGCGGATTCATTAATGCCATATTTGCCCGTAAATTTGATGACATCAGTTTAATTCCGACCTTTATCTTAACCCCACTGATTTATTTAGGCGGTGTATTTTATTCCATAAAATTATTGCCGCCGCTATGGCAGACGGTTTCATTATTTAATCCGGTCTTGTACATGATCAACGCGTTTCGTTATAGCATGCTGGGCATATCGGATATTGATATCACGATCGCGTTATTGATGTTGTGTGGTTTTGGCGTGTTATTATTTTTATGGTCGTGGTATTTATTGGTTAAAGGCGTAGGGTTACGCAATTAAGCCAATAATTGACGCAACCACGCGCTGAGATCATGCATTTCTTGCGCACACACTTGATGCCCCATCGCATACTTATGAAATGAAACCGGATAATTTAACTCATCTAGCACTTGCCTCGTCATCTCGCCGGCTTCTATCGGCACCACTGCATCTTGCCTCCCATGCGCAAGAAAAACGGGCAAAGTATTTTTTTGACCGATTTGGGCGCGCAGGTTTGCATTAAGCGGCAGATAAGTGGATAACCCCGCTACCCCTGCAATTTTATTCGGCAGACACAATGCAGTATAAAGCGCTAAGGCCCCGCCTTGCGAAAATCCAACAAGGACAATGCGATCATAAGCGATCCCAAGTTCATGTTGTGCGTTAATTAAGGCCAAAATTTGCTCATAGCCGGCTTTAATCCCCGCTTCATCGTGTTTGGCCGTAGGGGAAATCTCGTGAATATCAAACCAAGCGGGCATCAGCATCCCATGATTTAAGGTGACGGGCCGTACTTGCGCGTGCGGGAAAATAAAGCGGATGGCTAAATCAGCTAATTGTAATTCCGGGACGATGGGTACAAAATCATAACCGTCTGCACCCAGGCCATGTAACCAAATCACTGCCGCAGTGGCGTTTTGTTTGGGTTCTACGCGTTCAAATTTAAGTAAGTTTGGCATCAGTAATATATATCTTTCACTATTAGTCTTAACACTTTAAAATATGATACCGTACTCTCGTATGGAGTGAAAGGATAAACATGCGCGCAATTATTTTTTGGATGCTACTGGGCTTGCTGAGTAGCCACACCGCGCTTGCGGCAAAAACCGTGACCATAGGTATCGTGACGGACAGTGATTATGAACAAGCGGTGGTGCCCGCAGAACTCATCAAAGAAGAAATGCAAACCTTGATGGCCGGTGAGTTTGATTTGGTTTTTCCCCCCGAAAAGCGTTTAAACGGCGCAGGGTCTGTCAGTGGGATCCACAAGGCCTTGCAGGCGCAGCTTAATGACACTCAAGTGGATTTGATTATTGTTTTAGGCATCGTCGCTTCGCAACAAGCCGGCCAACTCCCAGAACTTAACAAACCGATTATCGCGGCCTGGGTGCTGGATCAACAGTTACAAGGATTACCTTATCAAAATGGGACTAGCGGCAAGCATAATTTTACCTATTTAACGACCGCTCGGAATATTCCTGAAGAAATTGCTTATTTTAAAGACATGGTGGGTTTTAAACATTTAGCCGTATTGATTAATCCTTTTTGGCTGAACACACTCCCCGAACTGCGGCAGATCATTACCGCGATTGAAAGTAAGCAGAATATTACCATCGACATCATCCCTGCGAGTAAAGACATCCATAAAACCTTAAAACAATTACCGCCGCAAACTGATGCCGTGTATGTGGCGCCGCTTGCTGATTATTCGGATGAGAATATTCGCACCCTCGCCTCAGGCTTTATTGCCCGAGGCTTGCCTAGTTTTTCAGCCATAGGCCGTCATGATGTGGAATTGGGTTTATTAGCCGCCAAAGGCGGGATGCCCGAAGATAAAATCCGTTTTGCTAGGCGCGTTGCCCTCGATGTGCAGAGTATTTTGTTGGGCGAAGAAGCTGGGGATTTGAATGTGATGTTTATGGACAATGCTAAATTGATCCTGAATATGAAAACCGCACAAGCGCTAGGTTATTCCCCGCCTTGGCGTTATATGCTGGATGCGGTGTTGCTGAATCAAGAACACCTGATCCCGAAGAAAAAATTAGCGCTGCAAACGGCGATGCAAACTGCCTTGCAGGCTAATTTACAATTACAAGTCAATGAATTATTTGTAGCGGTGGCTGAAGATAATGTTGATTTAGCCCGGGCGAATTTACTCCCGCAATTATTTGTCGAGATTGATAATCAACAGGTGGATTCTAACGATCCACTCGCCAAAATTGGTGTGGCTGAAAATATGACGACGGCGATTATTGGCGGACAACAATCCTTGTATTCAGATAGTTTTTGGGCCAATTTTCGCATTGCGGAATATTTAGAAGATGCAGAAGATTATAAATTATACGGACAAATACTCGATACTTTAGCCGATACGGGCGTGGGGTATTTAAATGTATTACGGGCCATTGCGGTGCAAGAAGTGCGGCGGGCTAATCTAAACGTGACGGATGCCCATTTAGATTTAGCGCGTATGCGCGAGCGGGTAGGATTTTCTACGCGTGCAGATGTGTTGCGTTGGGAGAGTCAATTGGCGCGGGATCAGCAATTGCTATTAGAGGCCAGCAGCCTAGTATCGCAAATGCAAACAGAATTAAATCGTTTATTAAATTTACCGCAAGATGAATTTTTTCTTGTAAGTGATGATCAATTAGGGCAATTTGCGACCTTGCTCAATGAGCCTATTCTCAATAAATACGTGGGCAATGCCTATCAATGGAAATTATTTCAACAATTCGCAGTCGAAGAAACCTTGCAAAATGCACCGGAATTAGGCGAAATTGATTCGATGACACAGGCCAAAGAGCGCGAGCGCTTAGCGAGTCAGCGCTCCTTTTATGTGCCTGATTTTAATTTAGAAGGGGGCCTAGTTCAGACCCTATCCACCGCGGGGACCGGCTCTAATTTTGCGGCCGAAGGGATTAGTGATACGCAGTGGCAAATCAATGTTAATGCCACCTTGCCCTTATTAACCGGCGGCGCACAAATTGCCAAATTATCGCAAACAGGTTATGAGGTGGCACAATTAGAATTACAAAATCGTGCTACGCAAGAGCAGCTTGAGAAACGCACCCGCGATATTGTGTATCAAATTGGCGAATCTTATCCTGCCATAGAACTCTCTAACCAAGCGTCGCGCGCTGCAGCAGAGAATTTAGGTTTGGTTGCAGATCGGTATGAACACGGCACCGTAGATATTGTTGACTTGATCGATGCGCAAAATAATGCACTCTCGGCGCAACTGGATTCTGCTCAAGCGCGTTATGTATTTTTGACTGATTTTATTACCCTATTACGTAGCACTGGGGATTTAATGCTAGCGTTAGACAATAATAGTTTGCCGCATTGGTTTGGCCGGATTGATCATTTTTATGAAGAGGCGGAGTAGGGAGTATTATTTTAGCTCAGTTAAAATCCTACCC
>Ga0206845_1002_pt2 | contig 30227 bp, 37 predicted proteins | sample Alteio_BWOrgCont_19_FD_152887 | JGI IMG/M metagenome (GOLD analysis project Ga0206845, IMG submission 152887) | Enriched cells from forest soil in Barre Woods Harvard Forest LTER site, Petersham, Massachusetts, United States -... | ecosystem: Environmental > Terrestrial > Soil > Temperate forest >...
CCCTTGTCTTGAAACAAAGTCCCCCGTTGTGCGTTGCCAAAAATAAAATCATAACTTTTTTCTCGCCCATTGATGCAACACTTTACGAGATAACCAATTGCTACGCCGCCAACAACACATCCTATTGTGCCGGTAAGCGTTCCTCCAAGCAACGTACCGAGCAGTCCGCCGCCTGCGCCACCGCCAAACGGAAATGCATATCCGATTGTCACACAAGGAAGAATCATATTTTTGACTAGGACTGAGTGCTCGCTCACAAAAAAAGGTATGGTAGCAATGCACTTCTATCAAATAGATGTCGCATGGCTCCGGCACAAATTCTACACGAACAACTGACTTACGTTGGTTTCTCTCGCTGAGCAGTTGATCACCAGGCCGCAAATAACATGCCTCAACCCACATGTCATATTCGGGAAGATAAAATTCCTGCGCGGGTGTGCAGATAATATCATTCCTCTGAAACTCATCAAGACCGATTTTGATATAACAATTTGTCGTCCCGCGCGCTGTTGACTTAACACCACGATAGGCATAAATTCCTGTTTCGCAGTCATAACTTAATACTGCATCACCATGCTCTATATCAGGCTTTATGAACTCGATACGGTACCAACGAGCCGAATTGCGAACGTAAGTTCCCTCACCAAAACCGTGTCCACTGATACCATGGGCAACAAGCACAATGAGCGCAAAAATTTTATATACGATATTCATGTGAGACTCTTATTGATAGCGATAATCAACTTCGATCACACAATCTAGACGAAATCTATTCAATCGTGAAGCTGCAATATAACGTCAAGACGCTCCATGATTCTCACTCTTTAATATCAAATCTACCTATTATAGCCCTCATGGTTTCATAATACAAAGGGATGTGATTTTGGATGCTTCGTGACACTTCTTCATCATATGTATGTGAAGTTAAATTTCGCTCTGATACACAATCAAGCAATACGCTACATTCATCATCACTGATTAATTTTGAGCCCAATGACAATCTCAAAATAGTTCTGGGCGATGGTGATTCTATGGAAAGCTTTTCAACTATTTCGAGATAAATTTTAAAAAATTTCCAGAACAAATCGATGCAATATTCAAATCGTTGTATTACGCCATCGCGCATAAGCGTATATGCTTTTGGTCTCTCCAACAGAGGAACCCTAATTTCCTCTATCCCCTCTTTTAATGTCGATAACGCCTGTCTAACTGCCTTGTATCTCAATTTTACGACTTCCATATAACTCTTTCTTTTAAAATTTCGTTACGCATGGCACTGCTGACTTGATTAAAATCAACAACATCGATTTTATACATAATATTACTTTCTCTAAACATATTTTTTATTTCATCAATATCACGCAATGGCAATGGATGACCTTCATCAAGCGCAATATCGATATCTGCACGTTCAGCATTGGTGCCACGCGCACGTGATCCAAACAGGTATATTTTTGCCGTAGGTCTCAGCGCTGAAATGATGGCTATTATTTTTTGTTGTATTTTTTCATCTAATTTATTCTTGCTATCCATTTTGTCCCTTTTTATTGCTTGTCGAGATCAAAAAACCACTGGAATTCTTAAGGAAATTTTTAGAATTTTTTTGAACCACTCTGATGCTTTAAAAAGCATCCAATCCTATGATTTCTCCGTTAAACACTACTTCAAAAGGTTTTTGCCATTCTTCAGATCTTCAATATGCCCAACATAAATTTCATCTGTATCAACGAGCGATCTAATAATATAAACATAACACATAAATCAATTGCTCGAAAATACTTGGGCTGCCAGTCCATCTACGCCTGCGAAAAATAACTCTCCAGCCTACCTGTCTCGCGTATGATATCCAAAGTATAATTGAGCTTTGACGGATTCACTCATTTATTGATCACTCTCAATAAATGAAATTTTAGGTTCATAATTTACGACTATATCGAGCATTATGTTTGAAGTAATGCAGCAAATATGATGTACATTGAGATCATCAATAATAGTGCATGATTCCTTCGAAAGCCATTGAATGTACAATGAGTTTTTAATTTTAAAAAAAGTCGATTTTTCATAGAAGTCACCGCCATAAACACGCTCTAGCTCATAAAGTGTATTTAATCGAAATGACTCATCAGCGAGGCGCAATGCTTGCACAGAAGAATCAAAAAAGAAATTAAGATTTTTTGTATCCGCTTGATATTGAGAAAATAATATAGTAAGACCTTGTGCGTCGTGGTTTATGGCTTCAAGAAAATATTTCCCAGCTAATTCTGCTATCGGTTCCCATCTTGTCCATTGTTCAATCATTGAATGGAATCTCCAGCTTTAAATGGGAAATCGTATGTCTGAAATTTCAGGCTCTTTCATTGCAAGTACATCAAGAAAAAGATCGGCGGTTAAAAAAGCAAAATGTTGATAGTGCTCAAAATCGCTCATTCCTTCTGATTGCTCACGTAACCATTGAATATATGATGAGTTTTCAATATTAAAAAAGGTCCATTGTGTATAAAAATCTGATCCGTACTTTTGATTAAGGGATATGATAAGCGCATGTCGAAAAGTTTCATACGTTGTTCTATGAGCGCTAGCGGAAAATCCAAATAAAACTTGTATGCCATGCATCTCATTTTGTTCTGCAGACAACAAGATGCTGAGACCTTTTTCGCCATCAAAAACGGACTTTATTTTATAGCGCTTATCGAGTCCTTCTCGAGGTGTCCAGCGAGACCATTTTTCATTCATGACTTATTCATCCATATCTAATTTTAACTCTATTCTTACCGTGCTGTATATTTCGAGTGTACTTGTGATAGTGGTTACTATCCCATTCATTTTTCAATGAAGGCAACTTCTGGTTCAAAACGACTTAAAATTTCAAGCGTGGATTCTTCGCTAAAGATAACAAAATGTTGCATAGTCGGTTCCATGCTGCTACTGATACCATTTGATATATCGGATAGCCATTGAATATATTTTGAATTGATAACTTTATAAAAATAAGATCCATCTCGGAGAAAGTCTTTTTGCATGAGCCAGAAATATGTTTCATACGTATCTCGATAACCCACTATATCAGGGCCAAAAGATAGTTGAATTTTTTTATTATCATTATTGTGGTCACCAATTATTACTTTAAATCCTTCATGAACACTATCAATGACATATTCTCTATAATAATCACCCTGCAGATTGCTCAGAGGCTCCCACATCAACCATTCTTCTTTAAGTTCCATAATCCTAACTTTCTTTATCAATGAATGTAATTTCGGGCTCAAAACGACTTAGTATTTCAAGGGTTGATTTTGGCCTAAAAATGACAAAATGTTGCATAGATGACTCCATATAACTGCTGACTCCATTTGATATGTCAGATAGCCACTGAATATATTTTGAATTAAGAACTTTGTAAAAATAAGACCCGTCACGCAGGAAGTCTTGTTGCATAAGCCAAGCATAAGTTTCATAAGTATCTCGATAACATCTTACAGTTCCTCTAAAGTTTATATGAATTTTTTGTATATCATTATTATGATCACCAATAATGACATGAAAGCCTCCATGATAACCATCTATGAGACGTTCTCTGTAATAGTTACCACGCAGATTGCTGAGCGGTTCCCACATAATCCATTGTTCTTTAAGTTCCATATTATTATTTTCCTGTATATCTTATTTTGATTGTTTTTTCGCTAAGATCAGCGTCTTCTCTTGGCTGAAACTCTAATGTTGGAAAACCACCTTCATTTTTGCTATTGTTTGAACTTACAGGACGTGCAACTACTGTTCTGCCATCAGGTAATTTCCCTACTCTAACACCCCTCCCTTTGTCTTGAATGTCTATTAATGGAAGATCATCGAAATCATTATTAACTTTTTCAAATGAGCCTTCTGGATTAATATATTGTATAGTAGTATCACTTTCTTTTCCTGGCTGTGCACTATTAATTATATCTTCAGCTGTTTTATAGGGCGTTCTTGATATTTCTGCTGGTATACTTATTGTACCATCAGCTTGCGATTCGCCCTTGTCTTGAAACAAAGTCCCCCGTTGTGCGTTGCCAAAAATAAAATCATAACTTTTTTCTCGCCCATTGATGCAACACTTTACGAGATAACCAATTGCTACGCCGCCAACAACACATCCTATTGTGCCGGTAAGCGTTCCTCCAAGCAACGTACCGAGCAGTCCGCCGCCTGCGCCACCGCCAAACGGAAATGCATATCCGATTGTCACACAAGGAAGAATCATATTTTTGACTAGGACTGAGTGCTCGCTCACAAAAAAAGGTATGGTAGCAATGCACTTCTATCAAATAGATGTCGCATGGCTCCGGCACAAATTCTACACGAACAACTGACTTGCGTTGGTTTCTCTCGCTGAGCAGTTGATCACCAGGCCGCAAATAATATGCCTCAACCCACATGTCATATTCGGGAAGATAAAATTCCTGCGCGGGTGTGCAGATAATATCATTCCTCCGAAACTCATCAAGACCGATTTTGATATAACAATTGGTTGTACCATGTGCTGTTGACTTAACACCACGATAGGCATAAATGCCTGTTTCGCAATCATAACTTAATACCGTGTTAAGATGATCTACATCAGACTGTATAAACTCGATACGGTACCAACGAGCCGAATTGCGAACATAAGTTCCCTCACCAAAACCATGTCCACTGATACCATGGGTAACAAGCGTAATGAGCGCAAAAATTTTATATACGATATTCATGTGTGACTCTTATTGATAACGACAATCAACTTCGATCACACAATCTAGTCGAAATCTGTTTAACCGTGAAGCTGCAATATAATCAGAGAACAGTTTGAATGAGAAGCAAAGGAATTATGTAGGAGCATTGGTTGCGGGAAAATGGCCACATACAATAGATAAACGCTTATTATATCAAAAGACCTACAGCATATACAAATGCTGGGGCTTATTTAATCCATAGCGTCGCTCTTCTTTTGGCACTTTCTGTACAAAGACAATTTTATAATTCTTGCTCACCTGTAAAATATAGTCATCTTTGAGATAAGGCGGTGCATCAAGTAAATACGCGCCATTGTCATAGTGATAGTAGATACTTATATCAAAGGGCATCTTTTTCTGGAGAATAGCTCGAACTTGATAGCATGTTGGTCCACCAACGTGCTCCCAATACAACAGTTCAAGAGGATTGCTTGGATCATCATTTCGATGCAATTTCATCTTTTGAACGCGAGGCAAGTACGATAGCATCATAATAATTATTTCTTGAGGCAACACCGTATATTTTTCAAGCGCATCTTTGGTTCGCAAACAGCACCGCGATGCGACAGTACATGACAAGTATTCTTGAGGAGGAGGCTGTATTCTATTGCACTCGATAGGAGGAATATAAGAAATTATTGTGCCGGTATTATGATTATGCATCGCGGCACAGAGTGAGGAAGCTGCAAGAAATACGTAATACAAAACCATTAGACGGTGCTTCATAAATTTTGCCCTTTAAAGATTAAACTATACTATTGATTGACAATACCAATGCGAATTTCAACTTGTGAATGAGGTATATCTTGGCGTCACTTACCATAATTTCTTCTAGCGCCAGAGCGAGAATTTCTTGGTCATAGCGCTTACTTGGTCCCAAGGACCAAATAGTACACAACCATAATATATGAGACTTTCTTCATTGCTTATATGTGTATTTTGAAGCTGCTCAAGATATGTCCCTCCCGTCATCGTATTCAAAAAGACGCCATATGCAACTTCCTCCGCTCTTGCAGCAAAAACTGCTTTACGAATCTCTCCCGATGTCCCCCTCAATACGATAAAGGGTATTTGGGAAATATGAGGATATGCATTTCCCTGAGCATCGGTATAATCATCGAAACAAAGAGCAGATTTTTCTACCGAAGCCCCAAGTCCCAACGTCATGTGCGCTAGTGCATTAAGCGCAACACCTGGTTCTAAAGTTTTGTTGAGAATCGCAACAAGTTTATTTTCAAAAGAAGCAATTTTCTCATTCATAAATAAACCTATCGTTTATATCGATCTTTTATCACTCAAGACATATTTGCCACGCCGCTTAGTGCTTGGTATGTCTCTCCGGCTTGCGCGGCGCTTCATATTTCTCTACTACGCGACCATTCTCGAATTTTGTAATATGTTTGCCGCCTTGAGAATCTATATATTTATGGTCTATTCTTGACTTAGCTACCTGAGCAGCTATTGAACCTGTAGTAGAACCTCCGCTTGTGCCTGTAACAATACTAACGCTGTTCATACAATTTGGAACACCGAAGCCCCCTGTAGCAAGAGCGCAAGTCATTAAAGCATGTTTTAGGCGTTCGCGATCAGGCACAGTAAAAGATGGCGTAGATGTGGTGGCACTGCGAATAGTTCCCGCAGGCTCTTTTGTGATACTTGATGAAACAGTATATTTTTCTGCAGCAAACGAAATACTCGCAATACTGATCAATGACACGAGGGTAAAACGACAGATCAACGGATCTCCTTTAAGAATGACAATAATAAACCGGTAAAACCTTAAGAATATTATAACAGAGGATCAAAGACTTTCCATCATTCGTTTGCTCAGATAAAATCACGGCGGACCCTCTTTGTGACATTTAGAAATCGACAGATTGACTTTATGACAATACGGTCATGTCTGCAAACTTTTTTCGATCTTATTCGATCAAGAAACGTAACGCGATAACATTTTATAGATATTGCGTCGGTTATTATTAAGATCATCATGCTTGTTTTTACAGAGCGCCTTTGCTAATTCAATTGCTGAGAGCCCCACATAATGAGACCGATGCCACTCAGTAATCTCTTGTTGCGCTCGTTGCTCAGTAAGATTTAGATGCTCTATGAACATACAACCTACTTGGTGTTTAGCCCTTTCTGTATCACTAATGGTTGACTTAATACACAGATTTATATTCGCACCAGCAGCACCAAGAATCTCAACAGCCTGTACATTACCTTGGAGAATTGCTTCATGCAAAGGTGATACCCAAACGGGATAATCTTGCCCTTGAATAACTGCGCAATCCCTCAAATAATACTGGTTGATACTCTGCATTTCCTCTCGACACTTTAGCTTCATACGCAACATCCAACACGCGTTGCTATATGCTAATGTATGGTAGTCGTTTCGCAAACAACATGACATAGTTTTATACACTATAACCGAAAGCCTATCGCAACATCCTCCACGCTGTATCTGCTGTGCACTTTGTAACGAAATACTCATCATCACTGACAATAAAAATGTAGACCGCATAGCGTATCTCCCCAATTTAGTGATTTTTAATGGGTTTATAGCCTGTTTTACCTGCAAACCAATTAGAAATGCAAGAATATAATGAAGGCACTTTTTCTTGAGTATGTTTTCGTACAAAGTATCGAGATTCATGCCCTGCGATGCTCCCTGCATGTCCGACAATTGAAGCTAAAGATCGTATTGATTCTTCATCAAATTGACATGTTGTATTGCTTTTCTTACGCAACTGATAAAGATTGGGCTCACTTTTTGATCTCTGAAATCTCGAGTTATATGCCGAATGAGCCATTTGCAAACAAACAAATGAGTTGAGAGAGAGTATTATTAAAAATTTTCTCATAGTGTTTCATCTTTGATACATTAATTGGAATGGAGATACTCTGAGCACTGTACTACAAAGACTCCAACAACTCAAACAATTTTATTGGCCCGCCACTTCTCTAAAAAATCCAGCCGTCGCCCACGATTGATACATTACGAAGTTTGACTTGGCTGTGGCGGACTAGAGACGGGCCTGCCAGTCAGGCGTCGCCCGCGTAAGTAAAACTACGTAGTTTTACTTAGCTATGCCCGACAGGCTTCTGTCATCCTTAAAAGAGACTGGCTGCGCCGGGCGTAGCCTCCCCTTCTTTTGTTTTACTTCGGAGTAGAGGCGAAGCCTGGTGTACCCTCCTTGACGCATTTAGGAATCGAGGAATCGATTTGACAGCAATAAAATCCCGCCTTCAAGTACTCGTTGATCTAATTTGAGCAAAAAACGAGGCTCGAGCAAGTGTTGAAATTAATTTTTCAGATTTGATTTTGTAACGTTTTTTGACTCTAACATTTTAATTATCTCATGAATATGTTGCTTTTCGACCTGTTCTATACGCTTATCAGATACAGAATCACGTTCTCTTTCAAAGCGCTCTTGAGCAAATTGAAGTGCTGTTTTTCCCCTATTATTTTTTACATCTATCTTAGCGCCTGCTCTGAGAAGCAGTTGCACAGCTTCTGGGTGCATATAATAAGTAGCATACATAAGCGGCGACATGCCATCATTATTCGCAATATTTGGATCGGCATGGTGATCAAGCATGAATTTTACGCAGTTTTTTATTGTACCACGTAGTTCATTCCACCGTTTTTGATTAAAATTGTCACCTTGAACGAAATTATATTGAAAATGAAGATCTTGCATTACCTTGTTGAGCAATGTATTGCCTTTATTATCTTGAACATTGATATTTGCTCCCGCATTCACAAGAGGTGTAAGAGTTTCTAAGTTTTCTTCAGCCCAAAGAAGTGGTGTGCTGTGGAACTTATCGCGAACTTCTAAATACTTTTTTCCACCGCGCTCTAATAATAATTGAATAATTTCGCTGCTGCCGCCTTGGGCAGCGCAATGAAGCGCTGTTGCACCACCGTTGTTTGTTACGCCAATATCGGCACCAGCATTTAAAATCGCTTCAACAATTGTTTTATGAGGCTTGCTCAACCGTCGTAGCTGTGATGCTTCATCTTCATTACATTCAATACAGATTCTTCCTCGATCAACAGCGTACATAAGCGGCGTTGCTTTTTCTCGCGTGATAATGACATTAATGGGTATTTGAGGCAATAGCAGCTTTACTGCTTCTACATCTTCTAGTTGGATGGCATTGATAAGCTCGTGGTGTAAATTTTCTAGATTGTCCAATTTTTTATGCGTTGATGGAGGCATTTTTGCTGTAATTAACAATGTCCAACTCAACATACATATAAACCGTACCACTAAGTTCATAACTTTATCTCCTTGCCAAACCACATTGATAATATATTGCTATATTGTAATTTAAATTATCAACAATTAGAGGCGCAGCTTGAACTGTAGGAGGGGAAATTTATACCAATCGCTTGTCGCAAAATACTCTTCCCGCATGTAATTTCAGACATTTTTCAAAATCAATTTCTTTGGATTCTGTATTAAATGCAAGATACATGATCAATTCCTACGGAAGATATTTTGCTGTATGAGGGGTCGTTCCTGCATTGTGATTAGAAAGTCGTTTCTTCAAATCTTCCGTATGAACAACATATAATTCATTAGGATATTCTATTGATCTAATAATGTAAACGTAATGCATGGTGGTGTGTGTTGCACCAAAGTGATAAGTTCCTCTTGTAGCCCAAAATGAAAAGTTCCGCTTTTGGGTTATAAATATAGGTAGCAAAACACCATATTTAAACAAAAAGAAATGACAATATCATCACATATCACAAACGAGTTTTGCAATTAACATCAGAACAAAGCACCATCATTCGACCCAAAAATATTGTGACCGTCCGTCAACATTTGGATGACAACTTGAGTGTCTATACACGCAACACAAAGCTCAATTTTAAAGAACTTTCGTCGCGTCCAGAAAAGGTAATCTCAACACCGCCGCCTCGCCAAGAAGTGCACTATAAACCTTCGCCTGACTCTCGCTTATGGAATTCGGGAATACCTGTACCTTACCAGCTAAAAAATAGTCCTGCGCCGACGCCTGCTCGCTCCCTCGCGGCGTGCGCAGGTAATCCCCCTCCGGGGGAATAGGGGGACACCCCCTCAATTCTTCTGCACAAAAGAGGATCTAATCACTTTGGCTTGACACGTAATGCATGGTGGTGCTCAGGGTGAACGCATCTAAAATGGAGTAAACTAACTCTCTATATTCAGGTAAACTGGAGGAGAGTAAGTATGAATGCTGTTTTAGAAAAAATGTTTGAGGGGATACAAGATCCGCGCGTGAATCGTACAAGATGGCACAATTTGATAGATATTTTGTACATAACATTTTGTACGGTATTATCTGAAGATTCTTGAGCTGCCCAATGGAATACCGACGCATGATACATTTCGCAGAGTTTTGAGCGCATTAGACGCTGAAGCATTTCGAGAACAATTTAAGACATGGACATCAGAATTCATTGAAATCTCGAAGGGGGTTATTTGTCTCGATGGAAAGGTCATTAGACGTTCGCATGATACAAGCAAGGGCATTGGTGCTTTACATACAATAAGCGCATGGGCTCATGAAACGAGCATAACATTAGCGCAACACGCAGTAGATAGTAAATCAAATGAGATAGCCGAGCTGCCAAATCTTATCGAAGACTTAGACTTGAATGGCCAGATTGTCACCATAGATGCCATGGGATGCCAGCGGCTTATTTGTGAGCGCATTCTCGCCAAAGGAGGCAACTATGCCATCTCTCTCAAAGGCAATCAAGGAACACTTCATGATAATGTAAAAACCTGGTTTGAAAATCCACCGTATCCAGATGAAATTCAAACATATAAACAGACAGAAAAAAATCGTGGTAGATTTGAAAAACGAACTTGCTCCGTTACAGATACTATAACTTGGCTGCAACAAGAACATGCTTGGCCTGGGTTGCGTTCTATTGCTTCTATAGAATCATCCCGTGAAATCAATGGCACTATCTCTCATGAAATACGCTATTTCATCTCATCTCTCACCGCGGATGCTGCAAAAATCGCTTATGCTGTACGTGCGCGTTGGGGCATTGAAAACTTCTCTTCATTGGGTACTCGATGCTTCCTAATGCACCAGAAATTCTCGCTCTTATTCGCCGATGGAGCTTAAATCTTATTAAGCTCGCCAAAGGAACACGCTCCATTGTACAAATGCAGCGTAGATGCTTCGCTAATCCCGCTCTCCTTATTCAAATGATTCAGTCTTTGGATTTAGATGCGTAGACCCTGCCGGTTGCGCACAGCAATACGCCTAATAGCCCACATATGCAATCTGCTCCAGCACACAATAATTCGTCATACACGCCATCCTTTGATGAAGACCCTCCTTTTTCTAACATTTAACATTAACTATGTGGCGAGTAGCTCATCCTACTCGCCACATGCGCTTTAACACTTCCAGCGAAGCATGTTATTGCTCATACGCCAACCGCCCTTGACCATGTACAACTTTTCAACGATAATTTGCAGCTGACGAACGATAGCACCCGCTTATGCGAGAGAATGTCTGAATAAAAAGGCTTCAGAGGGCAATACTCACCACTTCATGGTTATACAACGCCATAATCATCAGTGGCTGTACGCCCGAAACGTTTGTTGCAACACCATCACAATTCAATATAGCTCGCGCGCTTCACGCACACCACCATATACTCTGTCGCACCAGTGAAGGCACAACAATCGCGCGTCCGATCGAGATGGTCAAGCAACGACACGTTAATGAGGTTATACACTTGGAGTTCGGAAATAACGAACTCGATGTTGCTGTTGATCAGAGCCTACTCGTTGCAAATGCGCGTAGCATATTGTCAAGGAAGAATCGTTATGTTTAAATTAACCTGTTGCATTGGAAAGTTTAAAGTCTATCATGGCTATTATCAAACTGAAGATGATCTCAATGATATGAATGTTAATGCTCGAGAAGTTCTCAGGAACAATAATGTCATTAATCACAAGAACAAGATTATCAAATGAATACAAACGATAACGCGAGTTATGAAATTATTTTACCGATTAATGCTGCATGCTATCTCAAGATGACCGCTCCGGTGCCTATTGCTGAAGTTTGTATGTGTTATTGCTCTGCTCTTATCCTTGAGCATCCGTCATTCCCGCATTTTGAGCTTACCTCATGGTCAAACAGCAATAGCATTTTCGATATATTAACTTGCATGCGATATTCTTTTGAAGCTGCGTTGGAAGGAAAGCTGAACCTCGTCTCTCTACCACATAACATAGGATATGTCCGTTGCGAAAGATTGCATCTTGATGAAAAAGATCATCTCCCCTGGCATAAGATGGTCAATAGGTATTTGCTAATGGATAGTCCACGTTTTACCTCAACATGGCTGTACGAACAGGAAGGTAAATTTTTTATAGAAGTAACTCCAATGTATCCCTGGGAATTTGATGAACCAAAAGCTGGCGAACACTATTGTTCTTATGAAGAGTTTATGGCTTCATATAAATCAACACTAACTATTCCTCTTGAGCATGCTGATGTTGAGCGACTTTACCAACAGACCTCACAGCTTGCGGATATGATTCTTGAGCGCGAAAGAGCGGAGGGAAGGAGGTACGCTGCCGACCTTGAGGCTAGTGAAAAGCGGAGTTAACATGAAGATGGCGGTGAATAACAGCAAACAAGCCATGCTTGCTGGAATATTGTTGTTAATGACTTACAACATCACGCTGTGGACACAGCATAAATTGGTAGTGCTCGTCTCTGTCCCGCGCGCCCTCTCAACAGTATTGCTGAGGTCAATCAAACAACGTAAGGATTTTATCGTATTAAACGAACCTGGCATAAAATTATATCAAGCAAAATTTCATAGAGAACAGGCTGGCCTTGATACATTAGAGATTGATGCTTCATTCGTGACCGTAAGAGCGAAGATAGGTAGCTTGCTCATGAAACACAATGTATTCGTCAAAGAGATGTTCTGTGCTGCTGAAGAATACATATTTGATGGAGAGAGTATTATCAATAGCGACGATATTATCGCCGCTGTATAATAGCGCTATCGCAAATATATTAACCATGAGCTCCTTTATGCATTATTATTCTTCCACCAAAAATCCAATATCTTCAACCGAATTTATTGTGTAAATTTTTCCTCCGTTGCCTACACACTCCGTAAGCACGTCAATTACCGTCTCAGTGTAACGTGTCTTAAAACCCCACACCCATTTCAGAAACGATAAAAATTGATAAGAAGGATTTCTATGATCAACAATTGCAAAAATTGCAGCAAGAGCAGCTGAGTATCCAGCGCCAGCGAGACACGCTCTACTCAGATCGCCTCGTCGGAAGAATATCCGGTGATATGTATGACCAATATGCTGCTCAACTTGAGAAGAAGCATAATGTTGAGGAAAGACGTATCATCATCTCCTTAGTACTCTGGAACCTGAAGTTCGATGGTAAAAATATGCTCTGGGACGTACGGAAACCGTTTGACGTGATCATCGAAAATTGTGATCAACAAGAGTGGTGTGCCCAGTAGGATTCGAACCTACGGCCTACGGATTAGAAATCCGTTGCTCTATCCAGCTGAGCTATGGGCACACATATTTATTTGTAGAACTATCTATATGATAGATTACAGAGAAACTAAGAGTAATGCCAACATTGACATCAATTTAATGAGAATATTCAGCGAAGGACCGGCAGTATCTTTGAAAGGGTCGCCTACCGTATCACCAACGATAGCAGCTTTGTGCGCTTCGGAACCTTTACCGCCATAATGTCCCGCTTCAATATATTTTTTAGCATTATCCCAGCTGCCACCACCATTTGCCATCATCAGCGCAAGGGCAACGCCAACCAATGTCGCACCAACTAAGAATCCGCCAAGCGCTTCTTTGCCCTCTTTACCAAAGAGGAAAAATATTGCTACAGGAACAAGAACAGTCAATGCGCCGGGTAATAACATTTCGCGCAAAGCAGCACGCGTTGCAATGGTTATACAGCGTGCATATTCAGGTTGCGCTTTACCTTCCATCAACCCTGGAATCTCAGCAAATTGACGACGGACTTCAAGCACCATTTTCCACGCTGCATCGCCTACCGATCGCATACACAATGCAGAAATGAGAAACGGCATCGCTCCACCGATAAAGAGTCCTAAAAACACTAACGGATTAACCACGTTGAGTTCGCTTAAATGAGCTTTTTCAATGTAAACGTTAAAAATACTTAATGCCGCTAACAATGCAGAACCGATTGCAAATCCTTTACCCATTGCAGCGGTCGTATTTCCCAGAGAATCTAAATGGTCGGTAATTTTACGAACCTCGGGACCAAACCCTGCCATCTCAGCAATACCACCAGCATTGTCAGCAATAGGGCCATATGCATCAACGGTCATCGTCATTCCCACGGTAGCGAGCATTGCAACAGCTGCAAGAGAGACACCAAAAAGATATCCTCCATACACCGACGCAACAAGCACACCAAATGCAAGAATAATCATAGGAAAAACCACCGATTCCATACCGAGTGAAAGACCATAAATAATATTGGTCGCAGCGCCTGATTGTGACGAACGAGCAAGACGTTCGATCGGTTTTCCGCTCGTAAAATATTCAGCGATCATGCCGACAACAATACCTGCAAGACAGCCAATTAAAATCGCAACAATTAACGCTGGATCATAGTCAAACAACCAGATAAACGCTGAAGACGCTACAAGAAAGAATGCTATCGACATATACGTTGCATAGCGCAACATTGCTGCCGCTTTCATGCGAAAAATTAATGTTGAAACAAGACCGATCAACGAACCGATCAAACCAAATGCCGCGACAATAGCCGGCAAAAAAATGTATCGTGGATCTTCAGGATGCGCAACACCGGCAAGTAAAATTGATGATATCATAGCGCCAAGATATGACTCATAAATATCAGCGCCCATACCAGCAGTATCTCCAACACAATCACCCACGTTATCTGCAATTACTGCAGGATTACGAGGATCATCTTCAGGAATTCCTGCCTCAAGCTTACCCACCAAATCCGCGCCAACATCAGCAGATTTGGTAAAAATTCCACCACCAACACGCGCAAAGAAAGCAACTAAGGATGCACCAAAACCAAAACTGGTTAAAAGCAACTCAAAATCAGGACGTGCAAGCGCAAACCATAACATCGAAACGATACCGAATAAGCCAAGGCCTGCAACGGTAAAGCCCATTACACCGCCACCAAAAAATGCTACTAAAAACGCTTGGTATTCACCTTTATCGCGTGCCATCAGAGCAACGCGTACATTAGCCCTTGTAGCAGCTTTCATACCGATAAATCCCGTTGCAAGAGAAAGTGATGCCCCCAAGAGAAACGCGCCGGCAGCATATAATGATGCGCTCAGCGCTAAAACTCCAGCAACCATAAGGGAGACTAAACCAATAACAGAATATTCTTCTCGTAAGAATGTCATTGCCCCTAATGCTATCGCATCGGCAATTTTTTGCGCTTCTCGATGCGTTACAGGAAGCGATTTAATATACCACATCAATACTGCAACGGTCAGTAAACTCGCAATCATCGTACCAATTAAAAATATCATTGTCCCCATTCAAGGTCTCCTTTTTAACGTTTTCTCTTTATCTTCACGTGATCAGGGTAACGATCAGGAAAAATTTGTAAAGAGATTTTTTCATGTTATAGAAAATAGTATCATATACCATCAAAACATTACAGTGATAGAGGTATATCACCGGGTAATATAAATAAATTGGTCGGAATCTGCACATGGCGCGTTAATGGACCGATGACGCGTTGTGTCGTATGAGCAGCTATCTGTTCTATACCGAGCTGTGCGCCTAAACCTCGTATTAACGTTGTACTGTAAACAGAACTTTCAAGAGGCGCAGTAAGACCAATTCCCACCCCGGCTGCAATAGCTGGAGTCGCTTCCGATGCTAATAATGCACCAGATGCTACACCGCGTGCAATAAGCGGTGCAACAAGCAGACCTTGTCTTAACATTGCTCGCGTGATGCGCCATCGCTCAACTGGTGGCTCCACTGTTAAAGCTCCTGAGGAATATTGTATTCTTCTCTGCAGACTTTGAACATCAAACAATGGTGGTGTCGATCCCAAGAATCGTTGAGTAATCAGCGAAGGAACAAATATATTCGCCACTCCCAATGACAATTCTACTATCTTACTACCAATTCCTACTGCTAAAAACTTATAATCTTGAATCCCCAATCGCTCTCCCGTCTCTTGCAGCCGAGAATATACCTCAAGCATCGTGGTGTAAATACTTGCTCGCTCATTAAATTTACTTAATTGAGCCCCTATTACATCCACAGAAACATTGTTTTTTCGCTGATCATTAACCCAGTAATAAAGGGTGCCACGGACATCATACGCCAGTTTTTTGCCGCGCTTCTCTTCGTCTCTAAGATCCTTCAACCGCTCCTCGAGCTCTTTTATTAACTCAGAAGCTTTTCCATCATCCCCTGACTGTCGTATTTGCTGAATATAGCTTCGAGTAATTTCATTACTTTGACTGACTATCCTTTCCGGAGAAAAAAGATTTTGATGAGACGCCGCTGCTTTTCCAAGAGCATTATGAATATCTTCAATCTTTTGTTTAAGAGCAGGATCTATATCATGCACAAGAGGCTCTGTTGTTCTTTGAGTGCCTATTACTTCAGTGATATCAGGAAAAAAATCTGACTTTCGCAATAAGCACAGCGATTTATTTAAAATAACAGTGTGCTCCCCTTTTTGCTGAATACGCTTTTGAGATAATTCCTCAACCCAGCGTGCAGCCCATTGAGAATATTTATCAAGCATATAAAAACCGCCCGCCGCAAGTGCACCATGCAGTGCCATATGATAAATAACAGGTCGAAGCTGTTGAGGCGCAGTGGACGGTGCTTGTGGCAAAAAATCAGCACCAACTAAGCGGGCATCACCGCTTTGAGCTGATGATGCTTCAACAGTCTTCCCTAAGCCATCCATACTCGACGGCATATCCATTGGCCTAATGGACACTGTTGTTAATAAAATGCTCAAAAAAACTAAGGATTTACTCATAATACAATCTGAAAAATAAAGCGTAAAAGGTATATATAAATATAATAATGCACGAAATGTATTTTTATGCAACCTTTTACTACAAATAAGAGAAAAAATTTACAAATTTTCTAAAATTTCGCGCTCGCTGAAGGAGTATTTATTGCCCTGAATAATCTGATACTCGTCGGGGCCTTTACCCAGCACGGCAATAATCGATCCCGACCGAGCACGGTGATAAGCTCTTTGTATCGCCTTTTCGCGATCAAGTTCGCGTACGACCGTTCGTTGCGTTATGCCGCTGCAGATGTCCTGAATAATTTTTTCAGGATCTTCAAAGCGCGGATTATCTGAAGTGACAATAACTTCGTCTGCCAGTTGCGCCGCTATCGATCCCATAAGCGGTCGTTTAACGGTATCCCGCTCCCCGCCTGCTCCAAATACCACAATCAGGTGATTCGTATGCCGCCGCAACTCGCTCAATATCCCCTGAAACGAAGCAGGGGTATGCGCATAGTCGATACACGCTCGAACGCCCCGTGGCAGTTGATACCAGTTCATTCTTCCCGGCACCCCAGGAAAATGACTCAGTGCTTCAAGAGCATGAGCACGATCTATCCCCAAGGAACAGACGACATTTAACGCTGCAATAATATTTTCACCATTAAATTCACCGTATAAATTTTTGCACAAAAACAACGAGCCCTCATACTCATACCACGATGCGCTCTGCGCCATATCGGTACGATCAAGGCGTATCTTGTTGCGTGAAAAAAATACGTGCGAAGCGGAGCGTTGCATTACCGCCTTTTCGATACGCTTATCATCACACGATGCAAAAATAATACCAGAAGGTTGTTTTACTTGTTCTAATAAACGTTCTTTTGCCTCAAAATAGTCATCCATCGTTTGATAAAATTCGGCATGTTCTTGCGCAAAATTAAGCCATATCACACGATCAAATGCTATGCCCTCAACGCGTTGGGTTGAAAGCGCTTGTGCAGCAACTTCCATAACAATGTGCGTTACGCCGCGATCGACCGCATGGCGCATGAATGCATGTAAATAATCTGCTTGGGGCGTCGTAAGATCACCAGCGTATATTTCATCCATAATCATATGATCTACCGTGCTCAAAAGCGCAGCATGATATCCGCAAAACTGTAAAATGTGATGAATTAAATAGGTAGTAGTTGTTTTACCTTTTGTTCCCGTAATACCGATCATACACGCTGAACGTGCTGGATAGTTATGATACGCAGCACTTAACTGCGCCACTATTTTTCTTCCTTGATCAGTATAGGAAACCTGAATATCGGGCGGTATCATACGTTGTATCGCTGCTCGATCAATACTCGAAGATTCTTCGATGACAATCGAACGCACTCCTCGTTGAAGAGCCGTTTCAACATATTTCACACCATGCTCTTTAAAGCCCTGAAGTGCAACAAAGGTTCCTCCAGGAGCAACCTGTTGCGCACGCAATGTTACGGGAAGTTCTGTAAATAAAGGACGAACACCACGTTTCATGATGCTTATTAACCTCGATACGCTTTCAGCGATGTACGCATTTGAGGAAGCATTGTCCACAGTGCATATAAATTAGTAATCAACAGTCCTGCTACACCAATATCAATCAGCTTCCACACTGTTGAAACATGGCCCAATGAACCACCAAGAGCACATAATGCGTAGAGTGCATAATAAAGTCCGATATATTTACCGTTGCTCATGAATAACCAACATTCACGGCCAATATAAACATACGTGACGAGCACCCCGAGTCCAAACATAATTGATAATACCGTCACAACAATACCACCCCATGATCCGAATACGGATGCATACGCGTCAATGGTCATACCAACACCTTCGATGCCACTTTTCCATGCACCACTGGCAACAATGAGAAGCATGATTGAAAAACAGACAATATGATTGCTAATGAAGGTAGTAATCATCGAAACGATACCGCTTTTAACCGGGTGCTGACTTCCTGTTGCACCATATAAAATACCCGCGGTTCCAATACCTGCTTCTGTAGCGTTCGATGCACGGACAAGACCATACCGAATAGCATTTTGTACGGTAAATCCTATCAGACCACCTTTCATAGCAGCAGGTGTCAGTGCGTATCCCACAATGATAGAGAGCGCTTCAATTAAATTCCCGGCATGCCATATTAATGCAAATAATGTTGCTCCTATGAATAAAAGTACTTTTGCAGGAACAATGGCATCGGATACTTTCAATACACGTTGCGCACCGCCGCTCATAATATAAATTAATAAAAAGAATAAGATTGAAGCAAATATATACGGTGATATACCCGTAATACGTACAAGCCCACCGGTGATCGATTGGCATTGCATCCCGCAGCCGCTTGCAAACGTCAGTAACAGCATACAAATCATATACACATATACTAAAATTGATCCTCCCGGAGCTTTCGCTATGTAAGCCAATGGACCTCCCCGCACCGATCCATCGAGAAGGCGTACCGCTACACTGGTGCCACAAAATACTTCAGCGTAACGAATTGCCATCGAGAAAAAGCCGATAACAAAGACCCAGAACGCTGCGCCCGGGCCCCCTGAATAAATCGCGGTTGCCATTCCCGTCAAACTACCATTACCAACACTTGCACTTAATGTGTTGAGAAATGCCTGCAGCGGAGATATGGTCGCACCATGAGTCGTTTTTTCAGGATGCATTAACAATGACCATGCCGTTCCAAAATAACGAAACTGAACAAATGACAACGCTACGGTAAATACTATTCCGGTAATAAGAATAAACCCTATGAGGGGCCATCCCCATAAAAAAGAACTAATATGATCCAACACTCTGTTTAATTGTTCAATGTGCATGTCTTCCTCAAATCGTGCTATACTCGTATACAACTAGCAATTCAGTATAAAGCAAATGAGGCATTTATTAAAGAACCATCTCAAATTCTTGGGCTCGATTTAGGCGATCAATGGATAGGTATAGCCTGTTCAGATAAAAGTGGATCGTTCGCTTTTCCGCTTACTACCGTTACACGAGCCGATCTTGTTACTGCATTAACACACATCTTACACGAAAAGCCTGATGTAAAAAAAGTTGTCGTCGGCCTTCCCATCACCATGCAAGGTAATAAAAGTCAGCAAACACTGCAAGTGGAAGTGATGACCGAAGCACTCAAACAGCAGTTTCCCCATCTCGAATGGATATTCTGGGATGAACGACTGAGTAGTAAACGGGCTATGGGGAAAAGTACCTTAAAAGATAAAACTGAAAAATTACGCCAACACGCAAAAGCTGCCGCTCACATCCTCGATCTTTACCTCACCTTCCAAACAGTACATCGATCAACCCATTGACAATATATACCAAGCTTTAATAAAGTACCTTCAGTAATCACTTGCTGGGAGAATTTTGGTATGAAATGCACAAAATGTGATGGTCTCATGGTTTTTCAGACTTTTTTTGATCATTTCCTTAATTTTAATGCTTGGAAATGTATAAATTGCGGTAAAATAGTAGTTAAGAAAGAAAAAACTATCGAATTTGACGCTTTTCGAATCTTTTACCAACAACACAAATGCAAACGAAACCAATAACACCATACCATTTTGTCCTTATTCATCTAAGCTATGAAGCTGTTTTTTTAGTGGTTGGCTCGCAAGAATCGTACCATATTCGCGAAATGGCGCATCGGTCGACAAGCAGTCTGATGATACCCACCATCAAAGAAATGCTTGAAGCGAGTCATCAGGACATCAAAGATATATCGTATTGTGCCTGTACCGTAGGGCCTGGTCCATTGACCACCTTGCGAACGATTATTGCTACTGCTAATGGGCTTGGATTCGCCACCGGAATACCTTTAATAGAACTTAATACGCTCGAAGTATTTGCACTATCAACTCACCACGAACCGTTTACTCACACTTTTGTTTTATTGAACGCTTTCTGCAACGATGTTTATTATGCATCTTATGATGGAAAGATTCTTGATAAAGGGAGCTGCTCATTTGAAACATGGCTATGCGCAACAAAATCATTCATCGATAATAATCCTTCAGCAAAAATACAAATACTTGGCAATGGGGCAAAGCTTTATGGAGATCAGCTTACAAAAGCATGCTTAATACCTGCCCAAGCGCTTACTACATTACAAGAAATGCCACCCGTTCAGAGCATGATACATGCTTCCCAAGAAAAATGGACACTCCGAAGAAGCGTCATGCAACTGACCCCCTTTTATGCACGATCAGCTTTACCAAAACTATGACCATAATGATCGTAACACCCCAATGCCAACGGCAATTGCATGCTCTGTTCTGAGTATTGTCGGTGTCAGACGGCTCATAGATGCGCCCCACGAGATTAGCATGTTACGTTCATCAGATGCCCAATCGCCTTCAGGGCCACACAACACTGTTACGCGTTCTCTCTTCGACAGTTCAACCGCTTGCATAACGCGACAAATATTACCTCCTCTGATGTCAAACGCGATCAACATGCTATCCTGATGGCTGATGTGCGCAAAGGGCACAACCGAACCAATTGTAGGAAGTGAATATTGCTTTGATTGCTCCGCAGCAGCAATCATCACCCTCATCAGACGTTGCATTTCAGAATGCGCGAACTCATGACGTTTCGACTTTGCAGCAATATAGGGAGTAATTTTTTCAACACCTAAAATCGTTGCCCACGATACAGCTTCCTCAAAAGCGGATTTTTCAATCAGCGGTAACGCTAATTGAATACGCGGCTTTAATGGTGTAATAACATTGCATGCCATTACCTTGAGAATACATCGGTGTGCTTGCACAACAACCAACTCACCGACTATGTTGTATAATGTTCCAAAGAGCTGTACCATTTCATGCTCATGCAACCGCAGTACTCTATGAATTCTCAAGCAAAGTGCTTCATCATCGATTACTCGTTCATTTCCCTGAGAAACTATACCCCAACTATCTATACATGGTGCATACAAGGCAAATTCATGCCTATTTGATAGATGATGTGATTGCATTAATAAAACCTACCGCTTTAGATCGAGTTCCAATCAATAATGTCACAAGATAACTAGTAATTTTCTCATGCCATACCGGCTGCTCTATTTCATATTTTTCGCTCGCATCAAATAATTCTAAGTCAATGCTATCCATGTTAAATGTGTCTGGAGAAGCATGCATATAGACGGAAAATGAAATACTACTAATAAACACTATTCTTACGCATTGCAGCATCTGCTTTACTTTCATTACGTTAGTCCTCAATATGATAAAATAATGGAAAATAAGATCAAACCGCAGGATAATTTATACCAGTCTTTTTAAAATTTCAATAGTTTTATTCTTCAAAAGCACTTCGCCGCAATAATCATCAAAGTAATTGTCAGGAGACGTCTCAACAGTCTATATATAATAAACAAGAGGCATAAAGAGGGGATTGCATGAAAAAATATATTATTGCATTGCATACTGTTATTTTGTTCCCAACGGCATACTCACAACACCCACCCCCTGCAGTCACTGAGGCATTCATCCAACAGTTTATCGCTATTCTTGAAGATCTCTTACAACGCTTACAACAAAGCCATGCCAATGCACCAAGACGTTTACAATGGCACGCTGCTTTAGATATACCATTTAGTACCCTTCTTGAGCAAACGCTTGCGAAGAACAAAGCTCTTTGGTTAAAAATAAAAAGCCTTTTGATGAGTCAGTTACTTGAAATCCCAACTGCTCGTATAACTTCTGTGCCGAAAAGTTATTATCACGGACAGCCAATTTGACAAAGCAAATACCCCGCTTCTTGAAATCCTGTAAAGCATATTCCAACAAGAGCTTTCCATAACCCTTTTTGCGATACTCACGAGCAACAACAAGAAATTGTATACGACCGGTATAACCATCTAAAAGATGATAGGTTACAAATCCAGCCGGCTTATGATCATCCTCATAAACCATAACCGTGAGACTATTGTCAGGATAATGAAATGTTGCTGCTTGATGATCCAACAGATAATCCATAGAAAAATCAGTAGCATCTTGCGACACAAGCCAATACCAATCTTGTTCGAGCATATTTTTTAATGCAGTGCGATCTTCTTCGCGATATGGCCGAATATTTCCATAACTCGCTGGCCAAAACATAGCCCAGCAAAAAACTGCTACAAGCGATAAAACGCCAGCCACAATTAATAAGCTAACACGAACTCTTATATCATCTAATCTTATCAACGACATAACAGACTACCTCTCATGTATAGTAAATTTTCCGTAATAAAAGCCCGCTTGCTGGAGCTGTTACAAGATGATGCCGCGGGTCACACTGTTGAAAAACATTATAAAATATCTGCGCATTGCACGGACGACGTGACGAAACCATGACAGCAGCTCCTACAATACGCCGGATCATAAAATGCATAAATCGACGCCCCCGAACAGCAATGCGATACGCTGCAAAGCGAGCAAGCCACTGAATATTAATAGCATCGATCGTTCTCACTGTAGATTTATAAGTATCTCCGGTGCAAAATGATCGAAAATCATGAGTCCCTACCACCGAATCGAGACATAATCGCATGACTTCAAAATTCAACGAAGAGCCACAATACCATCCATATGACGCAATAAAGGGCAACGGCCGTTGTGTAAAAATATGATACCAGTAGATCTTTTGTTTAACATCGTATCGTGGATGAATCAATTGATCATTCATCGTCATTGATCGAATCACAATATCAATCGGCAATGTCCGATTCCATATTTCTTGTAATCGAGAGGGCTCAAGAGACAATGGGGTCACAAAAGAAGCAACTTGATCATATGCATGAACTCCCGTATCAGTTCTGGAAGCCGCACAAAGAGATATCTTATGCCCAAAGGTTCGCTCGAAAGTCTCGCGCAAAATACCTTCTATCGTCACAACGCCTTCTTGATATTGCCAACCATGATAACGTGTACCATCATATGCTATACGCATTAGATACGTAAAACAGGATTCTTCCCCATCTAAACGTACACTCATCGCCACCCCGCACAATATTATTACTTTTTAAATTACTTAAAAATTCAGGTTATTATTTGCGCAAAGATGCTCGAAGAACTTTCTTACGCAATCGAATCGACTGAGGAGTAATTTCAATTAACTCATCAGGCATAATCCATTCCATACATGTTTCTAAAGTCATAACGCGTGGAGGCTCTATCTTAACCAAATCGTCAGATCCCGCAGCACGCATATTCGTTAATTTTTTCTGACGACATGGATTTACTGAAAGATCATCACTGCGACTATTTTCACCAATAATCATACCCTCATACACATTATCACCAGGGCGAACAAATAATGTACCCCGTTCTTGCAGTGTATCCAAAGCATAATTGGTAATCATACCGCCTTCCATGGAAACCAACGCTCCTTTGATCCTCATGATAATATCGCCCTTATAGGGTTGATATCCATGAAAACTAAACGTAGCAATCCCTGTCCCCCGTGTTTCTGTTAGGAATTGTCCACGAAATCCAAGAAGTCCTCGCGAAGGAATTTCAAATTCCATACGCACTCGACCGTTTTCATAATGTTGCATAGTGACCATATGAGCTTTCTTGCGACCAAGAAGTTCCATCACAGTACCTTGATGCTCTTCAAGAACATCAACAATAAGATATTCGATCGGCTCGCATTTAGCACCATCAATCGTCTTGTAAATTACCTCAGGAGCAGACACTTGCAGCTCAAATCCCTCACGCCTCATCGATTCAATAAGAATTCCTAAGTGGAGCTGTCCTCGACCAAGAACTTTAAAAGCCTCAGGAGATTCGGTGTCTTCAACACGCAAGGCAACATTGGTTTTAAGCTCTTTATGTAAACGATCACGAATTTGACGCGACGTAAGCAGCTTTCCTTCTTTACCGCTGAACGGAGAATCATTAACCGATACATAGACCGCCATCGTTGGCTCGTCAATTTTCACGTACGAGTGAGGAAGCGGTTGGCCTGCCTGACAAATCGTAGTACCAATTGTTACGGGCTCTTGGAATCCTGTTACCGCAATAATATCACCATAATGCGCTTCGTCAGTTTCAATACGCTCCAACCCTAAGAATGTGTACAATTTTGTAATTTTAAACGGCTTACTGACAGCATCATCTTTGCATAATACAACTTGATCGCCAACACGTACTGATCCACTAAACACGCGTCCAATCGCAATCTGACCAAGAAAATCGGAGTGATCAAGGCTCGTCACCAACAACTGCAACCCCGATTCATGCGGCTGAGGGCTTGGAATAGTATTAATAATAGCGTCAAAAAGCGGCTTAAGTGAATCACTTGGGCGACTTATATCAGTCGTTGCAAAACCAAGCCGCGAAGAGCCATACAAAATAGGAAATACTAATTGATCATCTCGCTTCGCAAGATCAAGAAACAGATTATTGATGAGCTCTTCAGTTCTTTCAACATCTGCATCTTTACGATCAATTTTATTAATCAAAACAATAGGCCTCAAATTAAGCTCTAACGCTTTATATAACACAAACCGAGTTCCTGGAAGAACCCCTTCTGCGGCATCGACTAAGAGCAAAAAACCCTCAACCATTTGCAATGTACGCTCTACTTCACCACCAAAATCACTGTGACCAGGAGTATCTACAATATTAATAAAATAATCGTTATATTGAACGCCCGTATTTTTTGCAAGAATCGTAATCCCTCGCTCACGCTCAAGGTCATTAGAATCCATAACACGCTCTACAGGAGCTCCCATTAAGGTTCCTGATTGGGTAAGCAATTTATCAACCAACGTCGTTTTACCATGGTCAACGTGAGCGATAATCGCAATATTTCTTATTTTTGATCGTTCATATGAACGTTTAGTCTGATCCATAGAGCTAGCACATCCTTATTGCTTAAGAAGACCTTCGATCTGATATTAATGCACGTCTTTCAGGAGCAAGATAGGGAAGCAACGCCATTGTGCGCGCAAGCTTAATTTCTCTCGCCAAAAGACGTTGATATTTCGTAGCATTCCCTGATATTCGTGCAGAAAGAATTTTTCCTCGCTCTGTCAAAAAGCCACGTAAAAATGTTGCATTTTTATAGTCAATTGCTGAAACAGGAACTTCGCCAGAAGTAAAACGGCATCCGCGCGCTGCACGCACATCACTGCGACGCGCTCGCTTACGCAACAATCTCCCACTAATGCGTAATTTCATTTTTTTAGCCATCATTACTCCTTAAGCTTCTGCCAACACATCTGATACATCATCTAATTCACCTTCATCAGCAACGGAAATTTTATGCTCTCGCATTAAGGCATCAGTTGTTTTCCCAGGGACCTCTTCGAGAGATTCTGGTCGTTGATAAATAAGAGAGCTTTGATCGGTAAGACGATTTGTCACATACCTCATGACAACATCACCAAACTTAAGATGAATCATTGACCTCATAGTCTGTAAAAATTGTTGAAGCACAGGCGATTCAACTTCAAATCGAAAAAGAAAATAAACGCCATATTCGTGCTTTTGCACAAGATAGGCAAGGCGATATTTACCCCAACGATCAAACGAAATACTATTACCCTGAAAATCACGCACTATAGTACGTAATTGCGTTTCTAAATTACTCGCTTCACCGAATGTTACTTCAGGAGCGGTGAGGAAAAGAACCTCATATCGAACCATTATCATCCTTTCATGCATACATGGAAGTGCTTTACGCACTATATGATATCGCTTGATAATATCATATGTTTATTAAAAAGGGGGCCTTCAAACGGCCCCTTTTTTATTTATCTTACCAGTTCCCCAATAAAATAGAAGTTATATATGATATATCTTTATACAAAGCTTTGATAACGAGCAACAACACGTCCAATAATCCTAAAGTGATCTTTTCCTCTTATCAGCGCGATAGGAGCTTGCTTGAAGTTAACCGATTCAAGAACCGTAAAGTCATCAGTATAGGTAACTTTCATAATCGCACGAACGAGAACATCGTTGCCGTACTCAACTGCAGCAATATCACCAGAACGAGTCCATACTTCAGGAGAGATGACAAGTAAGTCACCTTTTTCGAAGGTTGGTGAAAGTTGGTTACTGTTAAGCATCAAGGTAAACATTGAAGCATCAGTACCGTTTAGCACTGGAAAGAACGTATCTTTACAACCACTTGTTACCTGCATCAATTGATTATTGTAAGGCGATGGATTAGCTGGAATATCGGTCATCACAGGAACAACCTGAACCTTAAGGTCAACATTGGAAGACTCCGGCATACTTACCGCGCTTTCAATATTGTCAGTTCGTTTACGATGTTGTGCAAAAAGCTCGATAGGATTCAATTCGAAGGCACTTGCCAATTTTCGAAGAGAATCTTCATTCCAACGCCTTGTCCCATTTTTAATATGGGTAAGGTAGCTTTCGGACATTCCCGTTTTTTCTGCTAAGATCTTTGTTGTCCACTGTTTTTCACGTAGTAACTCTTTTACTCTTAAACCTGTTTGCGAAGACATAGACAATCTCCTTTCTTATTTTTTCTTTGTTTTCAATGGATTCTGAGGTAAAATCTTCTGAAAGACACTATCTATTAGCCCTCTATTAAAAAGTTTAATACATATTTAATTCTTGTCAAATGGAAAAAAACTCATTTAGCCGCATCACAATTCGCTCCCGCTTCCCCCGCAATCATTTTGAGCAAAAAGCCCGGGAATATCACCTTCCCCTCTGCGGTATTGATGAGGTAGGGAGGGGACCCCTTGCTGGCCCTTTGGTTGCGGCAGCAGTGATTCTTAAGCCTCGAGCACGCTACCCAGGTACCTTAACTGACTCAAAACTCCTCACGCCCCTTCAGCGAGAAGTAATGTTTGACTGGCTTCAAGAAAACTCATGGTATGCCGTAGCCTCAGTTTCAGCACGAAAAATCGATGAAATCTCTCTGGGAACCGCCAATATACAGGCCATGCAGCAGGCATTAGCACTGCTCACCATTCGCCATAATATTACGCCAGCCTGCATTCTGGTTGACGCCTTGGGATTTGAAGTACCCTGGCTGCAATCCTTCTCACTTCCTGAATCTACTCAAGGAACATCGCCCGAGGATCATCTCGAATACCCCTGGCACAAAATCATTTCATTTTATAAAGGTGAAATAAAATCATGTTCGATAGCAGCAGCATCCATTATCGCTAAAGTCACCCGAGATCGACTCATGAAGCAGATGGGAATTTTTTATCCCAATTATCTTTTCGATGAACATAAAGGATACGCTACCCAAACTCATTATCAACAATTAACAACTCATGCCCCAAGTATTATTCATCGAAAAAGCTTCTTGAAAAGCTATCAAGACCGCGTTCTTCAACTTTCTTTTGGAGAAAGTCAATTAGATGACCACTTGCCTGCAGATTTCTCTGAAGATATTGATACTCTTTAAGCGAGGTGAGCTCGTAGCATCCACGCCATTTTTTCATGCTTTTCAAGTAATTCAGAAAGAAGGTTATTCGTCCCTGCATCATTTTGCTGCGCGGCAAGATCAACTGCAGGTCGCAGCTGCCTAATAATGCCTTCTTGCGCAAGCAATAAAAGTTTGATCATGCCAAGATCGTCAGGATTTTCTCCCGGCTCTTCTTGTATCGTTGCAAGCTCAAGATACTCAGCCATTGTTGCAGGAGCCATCTCACCAAGCTGACGAATTCGCTCAGCAACGGTGTCGGTAATATCAAGTAAAAGCTCATAGTGATCTTGAAACAGTTTATGAAGCGCTCCAAAATGTTTACCTTCAACATTCCAATGCATCTTCAATGTTTTAATATAAAGCACCACTTCATTAGCCAGCAATTTTTTTAATTCACGAACGACAGCCTGTCTTTGATGCTGATCTATTCCTATTGATATCATGAAAAACTCCTCTTAATATGTAGTATTTCTCTTTTTATATTACTCCAAGCACCCTGTTGTCGCAATAATATCTTAATAGTATGATATAATTCAAACGAAATGCTTCTTACTCCTTAAGGACAAAGAATGCTTGCAGGAAGTCCTATCGCAGAAATCATCAGCAGTTCACCTCATGAATGGCATGCACTCTGTGTAAAAGTCGATCAGGCTCCCCATTTTGGGTCGCTCATCATTATTCAAGAGACATGGGCAACGTATATCGGCATTGTCCATCACATTACTACCCAATCAATAGACTCAGTACACACACCATTAGCATTAGGAAAATCTCCCGATGAGCTAGCACGTGACTATCCTCAAATGCCACTTTTCCTTCAAACCAAAATCTCTTGTCTTGCAATTGGTTATATTAAGAACCACATCATGAGACTTCAGTGGCCTGCAAAACCACCATCCATTCACGCACACATCACGCTCGCGCCTTCTGCAATATACCAACAAATTATGTGCGATAACCAGTATCTCTCGCTGCTTTTTAAACACACTACTGTTACACCATATCTTGATGAACTGATATTAGCACTGCTTACCCACCTTGATAATCAAAATCTTCTCACAGAATCACTTTTGGAAACGTTGGTCGATCAGTTTTCACTCCTGACAGGAAATGATTATCGACGCCTTAAACTGTTACTCCAACGCATCGAGCGACTTTTTGCACATCGATTGGCATAATTTTGCACTACTACCATGTCAACAGTGAAAAGCGCTACTCAAAGAATTCAGAGCAAATCCTGATATCAAGGCATTATGTGGCAAAGTCATCATTGCTGTTATCTCATGAGTATGCCCTTTCAAGATACTTACACATTTCCAAGTAAAACCGTCTAATAACCTTAATAGTCCCATCATTGTGCTCATTAAGGGGAATTATTGAATAAAGCCGCTATAGTTATAACGCACCGGTCAAGCCGGTGGCTTAACAGTTGTGAGCAGCCCCATGGGCTGCCAGTGGCTTGTCGGTTATTATCGAGATTAAACTAAATTAAAAAGCACCGTTTTCTTGTGATTCAAAACCATCAAGTTGTTCCTGATTTTTGACATAATCACGAACCTTCTCAAGCTCAAAGCCAACAGTTGAAACTGCATACCCACGAGCCCAAAAACATTCTCCATTAAAGTTTCTTTTTCTTCCACCAAATTGTCGTGCAATGGCTATCGCACTCTTACCTTTCAAGTAACCCACTATTTCAGAGACAGCATATTTTGGCGGTATGCTCAAGATCATATGCACATGATCTTTCACCAAATTCCCTCCAACAATTTCACATCCTTTTTGCCGCGCAAGTTCATGGAATGTTCTTTTCAAAAATTCCACGATTTTACCATACAAAACTTTTCTTCTGTACTTGGGAACAAACACAACATGATATTTGCATTCCCATTTTGAATGACCTAAGCTTTGATACGTAGTTGCCATGATTTTTCCTTTTCGACCGACAAGCCGAAATTGATTATA
>Ga0206845_1029_pt2 | contig 30165 bp, 32 predicted proteins | sample Alteio_BWOrgCont_19_FD_152887 | JGI IMG/M metagenome (GOLD analysis project Ga0206845, IMG submission 152887) | Enriched cells from forest soil in Barre Woods Harvard Forest LTER site, Petersham, Massachusetts, United States -... | ecosystem: Environmental > Terrestrial > Soil > Temperate forest >...
CGATAGATATCGTCAAAAAGAAGTTATAGTTATGATTTCACGAAAGAGCAAGAAAAAGATTCTCATTATTCCAGGAAGCACAATGATATACGAGATCAGCCTCTATCAAAATGTCCTGTAAAAATGTCCAAAAGTTTCGACCTTGATGACGGTGCACTATGATTCACGCGTCGAACTTACTGCGCTCAAAGAACTCGAAGTGCTTGAAATGCTAGAAGAACTACTGCTGCTACTACAAGATCCTTCTCTATTGCCACTCTTCGGTACGTTCTGTTTGTGAAATCGACAACGTTGATCACCATAATAACCTGCATATTGAAACGGAACAATCAATACTCCTGTTGCATCGCCAGTCATCCAAGCGCCCACATCATTAATATAAGATTTTGCACAATCGGGAGACACGGTTATCTTCTGAACAGCATCACCGTTAAACAGTTCATAATTTCTCAGACTGAGGATTAGGCCAAAAATTGATCATTCTCAAAAAGTGCGCCGCTAAAGTTGATGAGCTACTCGATGAACAGCTTGATGAGCTCGAAGAAGATGATGCGCTGTTTGAAGAAAAAGACGACGACGAAGATGATGAGCTGCTGGATGAACTCGAAGACAAAGATACGCATGAAGATGTACTTGAGCAGCTTAATTCAATACGCCAGGGTCTTAGCTCAAGATATTCCTCCCTCAACTCCATAGGAACAATAATTATTCCTGCCATCCTTCGCTTGCTCCAATACTCAAAATTTTCAAATATGCTTGTCTCAAACATTGATGGATGACTGCTAGGGCAACCCATATCTATAGTGTAATCGATTGTTGTTCTACCAGCCTTATAACATTCTATATACCTGTATTTATCTATATACTTTCCTTTATGGGGTCCATTTAAAAAAATACAGTTTATCTCATCCTGAGGATTGATGCTTTTAAGATTGTAAGGCCCCGAAAATTTATCACCCCCCTGATCTTGATGATTCACTATACATAAACCAACGCCGTCCGTATCATGCGCAGCAACAGCACGTCTCTCTACCGTATCAGTAAAAAACACCGATAATTGAAAACAATTTGGCCCCTTACTCAATGCTTTACTCATTGATGTACATATAATCAATTCTTTTGAGTTTTCTTCGAACAACCGTTGACCATCTGTAAAAATAACTTGATCTCCTCGCAAATCAGTACAGGTACCCGACGAAGTAATCGCGCTATAGTCGATCCCCAATGGACCAACTTTTATTATACCCCTTTTAGCAGCATACGCTGCTGAAATAAATATTCTCCAAGGAATGGTACCCAAAACATTAATTTTTTTCAAATATGTCTCGACATTGACTTGAGACTTATCAAAACTTTCCTGAGAATTACAGACTTGTTCACTCCCTATAACGTAACCACACATGACAATATTTGCTAAAATCCATATACCATTCATATATATCCTCTCATTGCACGATAGATATCGTCAAAAAGAAGTTATAGTTATGATTTCACGAAAGAGCAAGAAAAAGATTCTCATTATTCCAGGAAGCACAATGATATACGAGATCAGCCTCTATCAAAATGTCCTGTAAAAATGTCCAAAAGTTTCGACCTTGATGACGGTGCACTATGATTCACGCGTCGAACTTACTGCGCTCAAAGAACTCGAAGTGCTTGAAATGCTAGAAGAACTACTGCTGCTACTACAAGATCCTTCTCTATTGCCACTCTTCGGTACGTTCTGTTTGTGAAATCGACAACGTTGATCACCATAATAACCTGCATATTGAAACGGAACAATCAATACTCCTGTTGCATCGCCAGTCATCCAAGCGCCCACATCATTAATATAAGATTTTGCACAATCGGGAGACACGGTTATCTTCTGAACAGCATCACCGTTAAACAGTTCATATATAAAATGATGATGATAGGTTAACGCTATGATTCTCATCACCGACGTATCAACACTACCAGTACCTCCACCACGCTTATGACATATCAACTCAATCCCTGAACCATCATCATCGCGTACAAGTCTAACACTCATATATCCCGCAGAACCACTGTTGAGAGTATATACATCCTTAAAAGGCTCACACGAAAAACTCGCACAAATGTCATGATCTCCTTGCTCATACTTGTCCGATATTGTTTTACCATTAATATAGTAAGTCCTAAAACAATAAAATTGCGTACGTTCTCCCGTAGAAGCAATGCCCTGAAAGCCTCCAGAGGTACCATTACATTGGAAGCATGTTCTCTCAGCTTTCATCCGAGAAATTAACATTCTCCAAGGCTGCTTACTAGAGAATGTAACACGATTACAAAAAACTCTTTTTTTTTCGCTATCCGGTAGACCTTCGATCACGCTTGTTCTACTCCCCGCCTGCTGTTCACTTGCAAATATACAACCACATATCATGATACTGATCAAAAGGTATATATTATTCATAGCCGCTTGCCCTCATATGAACACTATAACTGTCTATTAAAGAAAAATTATAGATGCTCCTTACCGGGAAAGACAAGAAAACGTCAGTAAACGCCTCAAATTGCTTCCTCAGAAAAATACACTTAACGAGCTCGAGCAATCGGAAGAACAGTGCCCTTCAGCAGATATTATTCTCTCATCATGCTTTACTGTTTTCTATTCATCGATTCAAGAAATTCTTCATTAGTTTTTGTCTTTTTAATACGATCAATAAGGAATTCCATTCCCTCGACCATATTCATCGTTGACAAGAATTTTCGCAAAATATGTACACGATTCAACTCGACTTTTGAAAGCAACAACTCTTCGCGTCGTGTTCCCGATGAAGGAAGATCAAACGATGGAAAGACACGCAATGTTGCCATTTTCCTACTTAAATGAATCTCCATATTACCGGTACCTTTGAACTCTTCAAAGATAACTTCATCCATGCGAGATCCTGTCTCTACGAGCACAGAACCGATAATCGATAACGAACCACCTTCTTCAGCTTTACGTGCAGCGCCAAAAAATCTTTTCGGGCGTTGCAACGCATTTGCATCAACACCACCGGTCAATATTTTTCCTGAAGCTGGCGCTACTGCATTGTAGGCACGAGCAAGACGAGTAATGGAATCGAGTAGAATAACAACGTCGTTACCATTTTCTACAAGCCTTTTTGCCATTTCAAGCACAATTTCAGCAACTTGCACATGCCGTTCATGCGCCTCATCAAAAGTAGAGCTCACAACCTGAACATTTTCTCCCCGAATGGCACGCCGCATATCGGTTACCTCTTCGGGCCGTTCGTCAATTAACAGCACAATCAAATGAATCTCAGGATGATTACGCACCAGTGTCTGTGCAATTTCTTTCATCAAAACCGTCTTACCGGTTTTAGGAGGAGCAACAATTAAACCACGTTGTCCTTTTCCAATAGGAGCGAAAAGGTCAATGATTCGGGTAGAAACATAGTTCTCTTCCGATTCAAGGGTGAATTTTTCCAGAGGATGTAACGGTGAAAGACGATCAAAATGAGGTCTGTCGGCAGATTCTGATGCTATCTGACGATTTACCGTTGTTAATTTTAAGAGCGCAAAATATTTTTCATTATCTTTTGGCTTACGCATCACACCGGTAATAACATCGCCCGCTCGAAGACCAAACCGACGAATCTGCGAAGGAGATACATAAATATCATCAGGGCTTGTTACATAATCAAATTGCGCTGAACGGAGAAAACCAAATCCATCAGGCAATTTATCCAATACTCCACTTACCACAATCTCTTCTTCGGGATTATTTTCAAGCTCAATGATGCGCTGTATCAACGCTTCTTTACTCATTGTTGCCGCACCCACAATGCCCAGCTTTCTTGCATGAACATTAAGATCTTGTATACTCTTTTCGCGCAACGACTGATCCCTCATGCACCTATCTCCCTCTCCTCTATCTTATTAAATAATATTATTTTCCTATGTAAATACATAAAAAACACTGCGCTTTAGTGGACAATTATTGATTATATATTCATCTATGATGACTACAGCAACTACCCACTCTTTTTCTTAAAGAACGAAAGCGTTATGCAACGCATTTATCGTTGTTGATCACCACTCAGTAATAGCATAATAGGACTTGCAACATAAATAGAAGAATATGTTCCAAAAATAAAGCCAACTAAAAGCGCTACTGCAAGACTGTGCAGCACTTCTCCGCCAAATAAAACCAATGATATAACAACTAATAAAGTACTAAATGTTGTCAATAATGTTCGACGCAGCGTTTCATTAATACTGATATTAACAATATCAGCTATCGGAACGTTACGCAATGTCGCCATATTTTCACGAATTCGAGCAAAAATAATAATAGTATCGTTAATTGAGTAACCCAATATCATCAAAATAGCAACGACAATATTTGTTGAAATTTCATAGTCAAACAACAAACAGAATGTCAGAATAACTAACGCATCATGTAACAATGCTCCGATTGCACCGAGACAAAAACCGAGCGACCGAAATCTCCACAAAATGTACAACGACATAATCAAAAAACATATTAAAACTGCTTGCAGACAAAACCACCACATGGTAGCACCAATACCAGCGCCAACGGTTTCTGTTTGCTCAATTGACACCGCAACACCAGGAATCTCTTTTTCAAGACTTTCCTTCATACGAAGCGCTGTTGTACTCACATCAGCATCGAATTCTTTAACCCGCACAAGAAAATCATTTCCTGAAAATGCCCGCACAGCAGCATTCGCAAATGATGCGCGCTCAAGAGCCGCTGCAACTTTTTCGGTTGTTGAATGCTCCGATAAGCGTAGAATAACCTGGGTCCCCCCCGTGAAATCGATACTATATACAAAAGCATAGCCTCTTGTTGCCTGCTTATAAACATAGAGACTAACAAATAAAAGACACATTCCTATAAAAAATGCTGCCCCTATACGTTTAAACTTAAGAAAATCGATCATAAAAAAGAAACCTTGCTACCCTGTGCTTTCAGATAAGACAAAGGTATTATAATACTGAAACGTACTTACGTCCACCGGGTCCAAAATGAAATTTGACTAAACCTTGAGCAAGTGCGAAGAGCGTATCATCACCACCCCGCCCTACATTGCGTCCTGCATTAATTGGAGTGCCGCGCTGACGTACCAGAATTTCTCCGCCGCTCACACGTTGCCCATCATACAACTTAACGCCTAAACGCTTACTAACACTATCACGACCATTTGACGTTGAACCGCCGGTTTTACTTGTTGCCACCGTATTACCCTTTAGATAAAAATAATATTAAATCGACGAGTATATCTCTTTGTTGTATTGAAAATCTTTTGTTATTATCCCATGCTTCTTATGGTTTGTCAAAGCACTCATGACAATCATGTATTCATATAAAAAGCACGATTATTAAACTACCCCTCACGATAAAATTACCGATTGAATAATAATAATTAAAAGCCTATAATTAAAGAATAAAGCATTATATTAACGCGAAAATAAGCGATAAATCAAGGACATCAACTCATGAAAACAGTCTTACGACAGAGTATTTTACACTTTTTAATCTTCGGCAGCCTGTCCACACTGTACCCCTCTCAGCTCGGCACCTATACAAAATATGCTTTAGTAGGTGGCATCGTGGCATCATGTTTATACAAATTATATAGAGAAAATCAAAGGCTCCCGGTTCTTGTAAGAACAGCGCAATTACCACAACCAACGCAACCTCTATTTAATAACATCCCATTAATAGAGAAACTTGAATCAAATCTTAAGTACCATCAACGCAGAGAAGAGCTTAAAGGCCTCAAAGAATATACTCTTAAACGTTATTTGTATCATCCTCGTAGAGAAGACGCAACATATATACACAGTACTTATGAAAAAGAAGAGTATCTTAAGTATTTAGAAATATTTAATAAGAATCTGTATTTTAATGAAAACTTTGTATGCATGCCCAATAAGGATACTGGTTTCTCTACTATGACAATTAAAGGCGAATTACTAAAAACATTCATGGATGACGCGACGTATTTTAAACCTGATATCTTTAAACAACTTCCCAAAAACCGCTATGCGGGATATTTTAGCCCACATCCATGTCCTGGAACAATAAGAGATCTCCTGATCAATGAAGCAGGTAAGATTAGTCAAGAGCTGTATGATCACCCAGGAAAAACAAATCAAACTAAAAAAGAGATTACTGCTGAGCTTCAAAGACTTGCCCCTCAAAATACACACAAAACTGAACAAGAGGTTAATGATGAACTTCAAAGGCTTACATCTCAGCCAATCAACCCAACGCTCTTTGAGCGCTATTCGTACCCCTTCTGTATCGGAGCGGCTTTAGGCGTTATAGCCCTCACTGGCCAAAGAATGTTCTCATATGGTACTCGCACAATTCCCGTTTAGCACATTTTTAGGAGCTATTCTTAGCCCATACAAGAAGACTCGGTTTTACCATCTCAGAAACACCATCTCAAGTTTATAAGACTTCATGAACAGCTTTTTTCTCTTGAGCAATCATATGCAATAATTGATACTCTTCGCTTTTTTTCAGACAACATACTTTAACCCGTTCGTGCTGAGCACACCACTTTTGTAGCCAAACTGCTTGATACGCTGCTGCAGGAACTAAGAGTGAACCAACAATACCAGACGCTACAAGAATCGCTCCTGCATCAAGCCGTCGCGTCGATGGTCGTGCAATAAACAAGCTCTGGCAAGAACATGCACCATAGTTACGCGCGAGGACCGGCTTCAGTTGAAATTGAGCCCACTTCGCCAACGAAGATCCTCCACGGAGCACATCGTCCCTATCGTATAACAAAAGACCATACTTATTATGAGGAACCAGGTAAAGAGATCTTTGCCCTTGTTTAACCGGTGAAACAGACCGCTCCCTAAAACTGTTTAAAAGGAAAATCCACAAACAGGCAACAAGCACAAGCATTACCAATTCTATCCACCTCTGAACCACGGGTCTTATATAATAGACGATATAAACAACGCTTAATGGAATAAGAAAGAGTATCCACCCCGGTGGTTGGGACACAGCAAACAGCCAGCTATCCGATCCATACGATAAGCACCACATCCACCAACGAGCAATATATTCCACAATGGCGCCACACCATATACCCGAAAATCCACTAATTAAGGCAACAAAATATATCATTGATCCAATGAGAAAAAGTGCAATAAATGGACTAAACAGTATATTGCCCGCAATAGCGCCATAAGAAAGCGGCATTCCCCACCAAACCAAAAGCGGCAAGGACCATAAAAATAAAATTAACTGTATTCGAACTGCTTCACGCAAAAAAACCACAATCTGCTGTGCAGCTTGCAGTATGATGTCAATAACACGCATGATTCAGCACATCGCATCGCATAAAAAAGTGATGCTGAATTTTGGTTGCGGGGGCTGGATTTGAACCAGCGACCTTTGGGTTATGAGCCCAACGAGCTACCAGGCTGCTCTACCCCGCGCCGAAAACGCTTTAAGGAACTCAATGTTCAATGTAACTTTTTATGAAGTTTTGTCAAGCTAATCACGAATACATACAATTACTGTTGCCATTGCCATTGAAGCAGTATGCGAAACGGACACCGAAATCGCGCAAATTTTTTCATAATCGTACCACTGGGCAAGAGTATCCCACACCACAATCATTTCTATTCCTCGACCACTTACCCGCGTCGTTATTGCTTTAAAAACAGCTAATAATGGTATCACTTCATGTTTGCCAAGAGGTGCAAATGCCTTATAGGCAGCCTCACGCAGAGCATAGCGAACAGCCAGTCTTTCCGCAGTTTTAGAAGGTTCTGCAAAGCAATACCGCAGTTCTTCATAAGAAATAACCCGCTGTAAACGCGCTATACCCTTCTCCTGCCATCGCTTAAATCGAACAATGTCTACTAAATCTACACCAACATGCACACCATTGCCCATACCATGTCTCACGAACGGTCGACAGAACGATACATCATTGCTTCCTGAATATGCACCGCATCGATTATTTCACATCCTTTCAAATCGGCAATGGTACGCGCAACTTTCAACAGCTTATGATAACCGCGCATGGTAAGACCTAGTTTATCAAATGATTGACGAACAATGCGCTGCGCCCCATCGGAAAGGATGCACCACTGCTCAACTTCATGGGGCGTCATGTGAGCATTCATACGTTCTTCATTGCCAAATCGCTGCTCTTGTGCAGTACGCGCTGTTTCTATCTCAGCAATCAACGTGTAATCGGTATCAGATTTTTTTGATGACTCAACCATCTCATAATTCATTGAATGTACCGCAACATGCAAATCGATTCTATCTAAAATCGGTCCAGAAATCCGTGTGCGATAGCGTTGCACCTGCTGTTGACTGCAAACACACGGCCGGCGTCGATCATCAAGAAATCCACAGGGACAAGGATTCATCGCAGCAACTAAAAGAAATGATGCCGGAAAACTAACCGTATGCTGCGCACGTGCTATATGCACAACGCGCCCTTCTAGTGGCTGTCGCAACACTTCAATAGTCGACATTTTAAATTCGGTTAATTCATCTAAAAATAATACTCCATGATGCGCTAAGCTTACTTCTCCTGGCTGCGGAAATGAGCCACCACCAACTAATCCTGCCGTAGAAATCGTATGATGCGGCGCTCGAAACGGCCGCTGTTGAATTAATCCTTCATGCAATAATTTTCCGCTCACCGAATAGATCTTGCTCGTTTCAACAATTTCGCGAAACGTAAGCGGCGGCAAGAGATGTACCAAGCGCTGTGCAAGCATTGTTTTGCCAGAGCCAGGTGATCCAACCAACATAATATTATGCCTTCCTGCAGCAGCAATACATAAAGCACGTTTTGCCACAAATTGACCTTTAATATCACTTAAATCAACAGTTTGTTTTTGTATTGCAGAAAGCCGAGAAAGATCTATTACCGTAGGAATGATACGTTTTTCACCACGAATATAAGCAATCAGTTCAACCAGGTTTCCTGCTGCTATAATTTCCATCGCTAAACTTAATGACGCTTCCTGAGCATTTTCTGGAGCAACCACCATACGCCGTTTTCCCATTGCAACACTATCATGCGCAATAGGAAGAACTCCTTTAACCGGCTTAATTGAACCGTCGAGTGAAAGTTCTCCCAGAAAAAGTGTTTCGTGCAAAAATTCCTTCTCAAGGATAATAATCTCTGCTGCGTGCAAAATTCCCAACGCGATGGGAAGATCAAATACAGTTCCCTCTTTTTTAATGTCGGCAGGAGCAAGATTGACCGTAATCTTTCGCTCAGGCAAACGAATACCACATTGCTTAAGGGCTGTCATAATCCGCTGCTTACTTTCACGAATTGCCGCATCAGGAAGCCCAACAATATTGAATTGCAGCATGCCGAACGAAAGATCGACTTCCACATCAATATGATATGTCTGAATGCCAACCGTTGTTGCAGAAGTAATCTTAGTCAACATATTTATATATTCTTTGTATTTTAAAAGTTTAAATATCAACTACCACAATACTTATTGATGATCAATAATATTGTCATAACGATAAATTCGAAGATTGTCAAAAAAAATTAGACCACAATGTGTGGACCGAGCTAGCCAAATATCTCCATTCTCGCTACGCTTGATATGGCTGATAAAATTCATTACATCCCATCACGGGCACCGTTTCACCGAGGATTTTATGCTTCATTTTTTTATCATAAGCATTTTAGCGCTCATCATACAATCACCAATGCAGTGCTCTGTATTGATTACAGGGGACCCACAAGCTCCTGCGGATGCCAGCTTTTCAGTGCCCATCGGCGCTTATGCTTATTCAAATACGACGCACCTTTTGTACGTTGCTCTGGGGCAGGCAACTACGGGAGATGTTGCTCCATTCAATCTTTCTGTTACAAATGCTATAAGCACGGCGTTTACACCGCTGCTTAATAATGCAACATTAACGGTCGATAATGTGAAGGCCCAACCAAACCCTCTCCTTGGCCAACCAATTCAGTTGATGACATTAGTGGGCATGAATCCCGCTGTTGTCGCCACTACCGACACAACAAAACTCTATCTTTTGTGGCTTAATAATGATGGTACACAAATTTTTACCCGCGTTATGCAGGATGCTGAAAATCCCCCTCAACCTGGCAACATTATTGCAATGGCAGGATCCATACCACCATCAGAATTTGATACATCAGGCGTACTGCGCTCGGGAATGACTATTTTTAGCGCTGTAGCAAAACAAAACACACCATTCGGTACTGTTGGCGGCGGCATAGCCAAAACCATTTTAGCGTTTGACAGCGCTAATGAAGAAACGCGAAAATTTATCCTCGATCAACCTACCGGAACAACAGCCCCTTTGGATGTCTTAAGCCCGGTCATCCGCATTGGACCGGATCCTGTGCAAATGCTCGGATCAACGCCGATACTACACGTTTCAGATCAACTGAAGACACTTTTTGTGGGATTGCCCGTTATTGGAAATACAATAAACCCTCAAGATGGCGTACAAACCGTTCTCCGATCCGACACAACGCTTGCTGGAGCAGTCGTTCTTAATCCATTAGTCGATCCAGCATTGTTTACCGGAACAAACGGTGACGCAATTATTGCAGTACAAGGACCTGGAGTCATTGCTGCAACATTAAAGCTTCAAACCATGCGTACCTCGACAGGCCTTTGGTATCTTGTGATCGTAGGGGGTTCTGGTCCTAACATTGCTACAATATCTCAAAATGTCTTCGCAATGCCCATCATCACAAATAGCGGCGCTCTCGCAAATGTGAACGCTCAACCGATCACCATTTTTAAAAGCGAGGGACCCTCTTTAGTAGTACGGCGCGATTTTGTTGTCGCACCAGAAAGCTTAAGCGATCTTTACTCATCAACAAGCATACCCGCCATTGTAGGAACACAGCCGCTTCCGGCACCGGCAACCGATCTTCATGTCGTAGGAGACACGGTCTTTGCATCAACACTAAATCCCACAACTAACGCTCCCGGAATTTGGTATTCGCAAGCAATTTTCACTACCAATGGCACGATCATTGCATGGACTCCCTGGCGTCTTGCTGGTGGCTTTGGTACGGGCATTGGATTTTTTGAACTTGACGATTTTTCAGGAAACTTCTGGGGAGGTCTTTCAACAAATGGTACGGTTAATACGGTTCTTCGTACGCTATGGTCACTTGCATCACCGCTCAGTCAGGTCGTAACACAATATTTACACAATCAGGGCGGCGTCCAAGGTCTCATCGATACACCACGTCTGACACCGGCATCCGATGGCAACGCGCAAATCGCATTGACCGTTGCAACAGGACTGCATCAAGTGTGTATGGTTCAAGGGGATGATAATTCATCAGGAATTATCACACCACGCACCACCTTTGAACCAACCTTCGCAAGCTCCAACGGCTCTTTAAATAATTTTTCAGGCTCTGCTGCAGCGCTCGACTTTTCGGGAGGTGCATTGAACAGTATCGGAACAATTGTCACCGCTGCCATCGTTAATGACGGAACATATGGATGGATCGTTGTGGGCGGCACACAGGGTATCGCCGTTCTTGCACGCCCCGATGGAACAGGATGGCCTTTTGCAACAGGACCGGGAGAACTGTTTTCCGAACTGACACCTGATATGCAATGGCATATCATCGATGTTCAATCAGTAAACATCCCATTCTCATTCATCCGCAAGCTCATCTTTGATAGTGGCAACCTTTATATTTTAGGAATGAACATTCTTGCGCGACTTCCTGCCAGCGCTGCTACCTTTGCGTCCAACGCACAACCACATGCCTCGTTACTCGCAACGCCGGTCGCTCTGAACCTTCCTCTCTCTGCAACGTTTGCAGACTTATTTGTTCTGCACCATTTTGCACTCCTTGCCACCAGCGCAGGACTTCTTCGTGTGGGCAACAATCAAGCGATTGATCTTGCTACAACACCAGACCAACTGCAATGGACGCCCGTTACTATTCCTTATAGCACCGGTTCTGTAACACAAATTTTTCCTATCGGGCCCGTAGCACGCACAAACACGCCTGACACGTTTGACGGCAACCTCTATATTCTTGATGCCTCAGTCACCCATCTTCAAGCACGTATTTACCGTTTTGTATTAGCATATCAAGGCGCAGTTTCTGCTACGACGCTCCAAATATTTCCTGATGATATTATCACCAATACACCGGCATTTTTTCTCAATATTGGAGACTACCGTAATTTTCTGACCACTGACGGTGCGATACTGGCGCTTTCACGCAGTCGCTATGAACAACATTTCACCTTTCTTGAAATAGTAAATCCTCTATGGCATACCTGGCCATTAGGTTATAGAAGTACCTTGATGGTCATTCGTGGCGCACAGCATGTTATTCAATCTGATCAAGCGTCTCGCATCGGCCACATGATACGTAATTTTGCTTCAGGAGCATGGCTTGTGCCACTTGATATCGGTCTCATTACTAATAATTAACAACGAGGATTACACATGATCTGCTCTTTGCTTATTGCTGGTATAATGCTTGTAGGATGTACTCCTGCACAGGGCATCATACCCTACAACATTTTTGAGCCATGGGACGTTTTAGTAACTCCTTACCGTTCACGACCCACTCAATTCATGATTGGCTATGAAGGAGCATATACCATTCGTGCTTTTATGGATGATGATGAAAGTATTTGTAAAACCTCATCTGAATCATCACGCGGCAACATATTGCAATTATGGCAGAAACAACAAGACGGGCTTGCTGCATTGAAAGGCGCAGATCCTTTTTCTGCGGCAGGACAAATAGCACAGCAATATCTTTGGGATGACGATAATCGTACTCATGCTCTTTTTACACCATGCGCAGATCTGCACATGCCGCTGAATCTGCTCTGTTCTGCTCGCTTCGAATTACCACGACAATTGACTTTTTCACTCAATATTCCGTATCGCGTAGTCAGTCTCACCAACGTATCCTGGAACGAAAACAATCCGAATGAAACGTTTGAACAGATCTTTGAATCAGCCGCAACACCTCCCTTTATTAATATGCTCGAACAGTTAGGAGATATGTCACTTTTTGGATGGCACCGACATGGTTTTGGCGATTTAACGGCACGGCTTGAAACATATCGCGTGTTTCCCCAACAAAAACAGTGGCTTCAAATGGTTGGTGTATCATTGCGAGCCGGCTTACTCATTCCCACAGGACTCAAAGCTGATCCCGATAAACTGCTTGCATTAGGATTTGGGTGGGATGGTGGCACCGGTCTCATGGCAGGAGGCGGGCTGCAACTAGGATATTGTCACGGATTTGTGATCGGCATTGACGGAGAGCTACTCCATCTTTTTGGCAACACGCAAGAGCGACGTATCAAAACAAATGGAGATCAGACCGATTTACTCCTCCTCACTAAAGTATGTACTTTTAAAGAACCGGGATTTGTACAACACTACACACTCTCTGCTGAAAAAGTGCAAGAAGTCGGTGGTTGGTCGGGAAAAATAGCGTATCAATATACCAAGAAAAGTGAGGATGTTTACTTTCTTTACGCCGATCAATTCGACATTGGAATTGTTAATAATGCAGAAAGTTTGCAAGAGTGGACAACGCACTCATTAATTTTCCTCATCGGTTATGATGCATTTTACCGACGGGACTGGAGGGTGATTCCTTCATGTACCGCATTCTGGAAGTTAGGTTTTAACGGCAAACGCGCAATTCTTGCTGATACAGTAGGTGTTACGTTGAGCATTGCTTTTTAGGTAATTTACTTTTTAATAATCATGGGTTTAATGGTTGGCGAAATATGCTTTTTATTAAGAGATTGCCAACCTGTAAGTGTATATATCCCATCGATTCTTTTTTTTAAACTTTGTATTTTTTCTTTATCCTTTTTTGAAAATCGCTTGAACGCATCACTTGCATCACTCAACACATCTTTAAGATCTGAAAGCGGCTTTGTGTATCGAGGTTCAGATGGCTTATCAGAAAATTTCACCATCTTAAGTATACCGTTAATAAGCCCATTCCTATTATCATAGTAGAGCATGAGATTTTCTTTTTTATAACCTAATGTATTATCAGCTAAATCTAAAGAAATCTCATCCAAATACAACGGACCGGTCGCATCAAAAGAAGCGCCTCCTGCCAATGTACTTAACTGATCCTGCAATAGCAGCAGCTCATGCGAGCAATAACATACTTTTCCCACAGTACACCAGAGAACCAACCACGTGATTTTGTATAGTTTGCTATTTACCATGCTATCCTCAAACAATAATTTCTGAGCATTGAATCAATTGCTGTGACATCTCAGAGCATAAACAAATAATTAATGAGAAAAATATACATCCAATTTCCTCTTCCACATCATCGTAAATCCTTGAATATTAATTCATCAATGACGAGCATAACATTATTCAAATCTTGCCCTCGATCAGAATGAAATTTGAATGAAAAACCTCTATAGCGTTTTTCATTCAAAGAATCACCCTCTTTAACGTATTGACTGACATGTGTTTTTACGACCAGGTCAATTCCTTGAGAAAATTCTTCTTTTTTAACATATTCAAGCAAGTCATTCTCTAAATGATATCTCAAGGCAATTTCAGTAAACTTAGTCAGCCTTTTAACGCATGATTCGCTCAATTCCTTACTTTGTGAAAGAGCTGTATCAGCATCAGTTATCTGAGCTAACTCATCACCACATTCTTTCAAGAGTGCTTGTACGCACGGCAAAAGCCCCGCGGCATCTTTTAATTTCTCTTCGGTGCAAACTTTTTCTGAAGGCTCTATGACAATAAAGTAATTTTTTCCAAAAATGCGCTCCTTTGTTTTCAAAACAAATTCGAGCAGATCATCTTTTTGTTTGTCTTCAAAATAGTTAAAGCTTCTTATTTTTTCTTCAAGCTCATTTATATGACCTGTTATAAGACCAGAATTTATACTGCCTTGTTCCATTGTGCTCATCCATTGCTTAATTAAAGCTTTAAATGGCCGTATCAATCTACCGATAAACCACTCTAACGTATCTTTATCGGCTTTTTTGCTAGAAATGGAGTCATATTTCTGAGCAATATCATTAATATAGTGCTCAATCGTCGAACTAAATAAATCATTTCCTGTTTTGAGCGGACTACCAATCTTCCACCATTTAACAATATCACTTTTATCATCTTGAACCTCAATGGCTTCTTGTGACAATAGATCTCTTGCTAGGTTATCAATTTCTTTGCTAGCCCAATTAAATATACCCTTTGTCTCTTCATCACGGCTAAACTCATCCCACGAGACATAGCCCAATAAAGAGCTTAACCCTTCACGCGAGTAGTGCTGCTTACCAAGTCTTGCGATGTTATCCCACTCATTAAAATCTTTAATCTTTTCCTTGTCTTCAAGCCAATTATCGAATACCATTTGACGTATAGAAGCTAAAATCCGATCTACATAAAAACGAGAAAAATCACTCTTGTTAAAAGCGTTATAAGGTGAAAGATCTTTTTCAAATGTATCGCTTAATGCTACAAATACTTCTCGCAATGAAACAATAAGTTGCGTGCCAAGGTGCTTTCCTTTGGGTATTCTATCTTTTAATTTTTCGATATATTTATTTAAATAATCATCAAGCCATATTTTTTGCACTGTAGATATTTTAGAACTGATCTCTCTCTTGATGCTCTCTTCTTCTTCAAGATATCTCACTCCAAAATCCATAAATCGACCTGGCTCGAAATCAAAGCGAAGCCATATATTCAATGTGTTGTCATACCACTTTGTAAAGGTAGCTTTCAATCCACTGATATCTAACGCTTGTCTTTCAAATTCTTTAGTCCAGTATTGCGGCCTATCAGGTATATCAGAAATTACCCGCTTAACACAGGATAAAAAATCAGTTTTTAGATCAATAAAATGAGACGTTGGGATTACTTTCTCAAATTCTTGCAATGTCATTGTCTCTTTATATCCAAGACATTTTATGAAATTTTTGATTGAGTGCTGCTCTAAATGATTTACTTTGTTAATTTTTTTATACTCACTTAACCAAGTTGTAATAATTTTTTCTCGCTTACCATTCAGTAATTTTTCAAACTCTTTACGAGACGCTTCAATTGAATTTTTAGCCCGCTCCAAAAATTTTTTCATGTTCTTTAGATTGTCAGCAGACATCATTGACGAAAGATAAGAATCAATTGATGTTACAATCTCTTCTCCATTTCCCACCATAGCTTGAGCTACAGCCTGCGCAGTAACGCAATCAGAAAAGTTAAAAATATGGTCCAACAACTTAATACTTTCTGAGATCTTGTTTTCAAGAAGCTGGAGTATACTATCAAATTTATTTTTCCAATCTTTATCATTATCGATTGAATACATATCACAAAATATTTTCAATTGTTCTATAATTTTATGAGCATATTTTTTATCCTCATAATGAGAAGCATTTTCATAGATCATATTTTTTATTTTGTCATTTTGATCACGTAATTCTGGTTTTGGCAAAGAAGCAGAACTATGGATTCCCGATGAACGTGCTTCACCAACACGTTCCTGCAACAAGCCATTCAACTGATCCTGCAGTAATAAGAGCTCAGAAGAACCGTAGCTGCTACAAACCATGCTGACGGACCATATCATTAAAAATGCGCTTTTTTGGATACTATTTTGCATCATAAGCTCCCCTTATTTATCGCCAATGAAGTACATCATAATGTTTATCATAGATCTCATATTCTCCACAATGAAAGCGCTTTTACTCTTGAAAAATGATGAACATAGACCGTTTCCTCACAATTTCTTCACAAAGCATTGGTTTCCCATTCCTTTTTCGGTATACTTTCACCAATATCGTTACATGATCAAAAAGGAGTATTTTTCATGGAAGATGCGATACATTATGCCCGTGCTGCAGCATACTTTGGTGCTGCATTAGCAATTGGAATTGGTACACTGGGGCCTGCACTCGGACAAGGTGCTGTAGGCGCTAAAGCGTGTGAAAATATCGGCAAATACCCCGAAGCAAGTAATGCGATTCGTTCTGCACTGTTAGCCTCTCTCGTCGCTATTGAAACATCAGCAATCTATGTTACCGTTATCGCAATTTTACTGATTATTTTGGGGGGAGCTCGCTAGCGTGAGATACCCATGGAAATTAATATCACACTGATCATTCAGATGATCCATTTTGGCATCGCGTATCTTATCATTGATCGCTTGTTTTTACGATCTGCGTGCGTGTATATTGCTCAAGAAGATCTTCATAAACAGCAGCTTGAACAGCAGGCGCTCAATCAACAAGAGCATGTTACTGCATTAACGCAACAAAATGAACAGGATTGGGTCATTCTCCAAAAACGGCTCTCATCAGAATCTCCAACGCCACAACATCGTTCGGGCGCTCCCGAAAAATCTGAGCAAATACCCTCTCCGGTAACTCCCTCATCTCATGAAATTCAAACATTGACCACCTCATTAACACACGCAATTGTCAAAAAGGTTCATCATGATGATTGATGGTATTTTTGCGCTGTTGAATTTTGGCATCCTCATTGGGTTTTGTTTATACATTTTTCGAAAATATGCTGCTGAACCGTTGCGTAGTTATATTACGATGGAGCAGGTAACACTGACAAATACGCAACGCAAATATGAACAACTCCTCAAGCAGGAGCAAACACTCCTGCGCGCAGGACAACATCAACTTGAAATGTACCAAGATCTTTCCCGTAAAGTCGCAGCATGGTCAGCAGCACTCCACCAGCACAATGTACTGCGCACTCGCGAAAAAACTATTCTTCAAGAACATATTCAGCAGCGCCTGCAAGAACAAATGCTCAATCTTGAACATCATATCATCTGCAAAGAGGTACTTCCGCGCGCCCTTGAACAAGCAACACATCAGCTTATCGAGCAGTTTAACAATCAGCACCAACAGGATCTCTACACCAAACAAACGCTCACCATGCTACCGAAGGTGAATAAATGATCGATTATGTCATGATTCTTGCCCGAAAATATGCACGCGCATATCTTAATCTTTACGCATCCCGATGGACGAAAGACCACGTGATCGCACTGATACAGTTTTCCCATATGTTTGATGAACGACGGATTGTGACGGCATATCTTAAAATATCATGTATCCCACATGCCACAAAAATTACTATTCTGCTCAAAAGTCTTGCACCGTACCACCTTGATACATTACTCGAGCCGCTGATCAAGCTTTTGGCGCAGCATCACCGTCTTGAAATTTTTGGCGAATTTCTTCATACATTATGCATATTCTTGGAAGACCTCTTTCAACTTGAAGAAATTACTATTCGTACTGCAGCACCACTCTCAGATGACCATCGTCGCGCTATTATCGCGTGGGTTGAACAGGTTACTCACAAGCAACTCAACACACATTTTATTATCGACCCTCGCTTAATCGCAGGCATTCGCCTTGAAGGAAAAGATTTTTTTTGGGAACACTCAATTCGCCAGCAACTCCGTCGCATCGCCTCAATATGTTAGGATTTTTTATGGATATAAAAAGCACAGATCTCGTTTCACTCTTTGAAAAAGCGCTCCATGGAGAAATTGATACTACCCTCCAAGAAACCGGCATTGTGGTTCAAGTCGGTGACGCGTCATGTCGTATTCATGGCCTCGATCGCGCCCTGTATGGAGAGCTTCTTGAATTTGAAGGAGGCAATAAAGGAATTGTTCTTAATCTTGAAGAAGACCATGTACTCGCATTCCTCATCTACACCCATATTCCTGTTAATGAACTTGAACGCGTTAAGAGGACCAATACGGTATTTACTATTCCCGTCGGTAATACACTTTTAGGGCGTGTTGTTGATCCTCGTGGCAATCCTATCGATGGATTAGGGCCCATACAGAGCACAGAAATGCGTCCTATTGAAACAGCAATACCAGGAATTTCTCAACGAAGTCCGGTCAATGAGTCACTAGAAACAGGTATTCTTGCCATTGACGCTTTGGTGCCTATCGGAAGAGGTCAGCGAGAACTGATTATTGGTAACCGCTCGACGGGAAAGACAAGCTTAGCGCTCGACACGATTTTACACCAAAAAGGCAAAAATATTATCTGTATCTATGTATCAATCGGACAACGTGAAGCGAATGTTGCTAAAATGGTACGCACCTTAGCAGAACACGGATCGCTTGAATACACTATTATTGTGAGCGCAACGGCAAGTGATTCATCACTGGAAAACTATCTTGCACCCTATGTAGGCTGCACCATGGGAGAATTTTTTAGAGATCAGCAACGCGATGTTCTGATTATTTATGATGACCTCAGCAACCACGCTATCGCTTATCGTGAAATGTCATTACTCATGCGTCGTGCACCGGGACGAGAGGCATACCCGGGCGATATCTTTTATCTCCACGCACGGCTTCTTGAACGTGCCGGTAAGCTCCTCAGCGGTGGATCGCTCACTGCGCTTCCCATGGTAGAAACCCAAAGCGATGATATCACTGCCTATATCCCAACAAATCTCATTTCCATCACCGACGGCCAGGTTTTTCTTGATAGCACACTCTTCCGCAAAGGTGTACGTCCTGCGGTAAATGTCGAACTCTCTATTTCGCGCGTAGGAGGAGCAGCTCAGACCAAAGCGATGAAACGCGTAACGCGTTCGCTTCGCCTCGAACTTGCTCAATATCATGAACTGCTGGGCTTTGCGCAATTTGGAACAGAGCTTGATCCCATATCACAACAGCGACTTGCACGCGGTGCCATTGTTGTTGAGCTTTTAAAACAACCGCAATTTGTTACGTATTCATTTGTCGATCAAGTGATTATGTTGTTACTGTTACAGGCAAAAGTACTTGACACCATAGACCTTAAACAGGTCCTCGATTTTGCTCGTCAGTTCGTTAGTTATGTACAATCAGTATACCCTGAACTGTATAGCGAAATCGCTGAAACCAAAGAGCTCCGTGCGGGCGTTGAAACAAAATTGCTCGACATTGCAAAAGAGTTCACCAAAATTTCAGGAATCACGACACCATAGCTCCATCAAGCAATACACTCATAACGCCCCCTCTAAGGTTCATGGCTTTTTAAAAAGCTGTAACTATTGATTTATAGCATCAAAACACTTTATATTACAATTAGAAAACACTCAAAAGAGGGTTGGGTTACTCTATAGCATCATGAGTCAGGCTCTCTTCCAAAAAGGAACCGTTTATGAAGGCTGCATCTCGTTATTATTTGTATACAACAGTGATGATGATAGGCTCCATATTGCCAATGGAACAATCGTATCGATTTATCAATGATACTGACCAATCGCTTTCGATAGAGTCTTTATATAGTGGAATCGTTGCGGGAAAATCAGTAATCGATCCTCATCAAACAAAACGCTACGCATACGATGCTGGACAAGACCTTCGTTTTAGAATTCAGGGAGCACCAGAGTCTCCTATCATGCTTGAATTCACACCAGGCATTCCTGGTTTATTCAGCATTATAAAAAAGGGAAAAAATTTTGAAATCATTAAACAGTAAATTAACCTCTTTTAATTAAAGGAAAACCATGAAAATACGTTACTATATCTTACAAGCAAGTTTACTATGCTCTTTCAGCTTACTTCACACGACATCCGTGTTGATCAAAAATGCAACGAACCAGGATCTTGTCATTGGTAGCGCTTTATATGGCAACACACTGGAAAAAAACCTTGTAAGGAATTTTTCTATCGATCCAATGGCACGAAATATAACCATTGAAGATAGCAACAGAACCATAAAAGGAACCTCAATTCCTGTTATCGATGGATCATTCTATAAAATAACAAGTGATGGTACAAAACTTACTTCTACAAGAATTTAAGAAACTAAAAATCAGGGATTTTTATGAAGACGTATAAGGATTTATTATGGCTCAGAGAATGAATATTATATCATGTACAGTTTTCATGCTCGCCTATATAGGATCATTTCACTTCATCTCAGCCACTTTGTCCCAAGAAGCAGCTCAATTTCAGGCTGCAACCGAAGGAATCGCCGATGAGCAGGACAATTTCGAAGTGATGCAAAAATATATAGAAGACTTAGAGAAACGACATGCGGCAGAACGAACAAATTTACAAAAGCAATATGCAGCAAAAATTAAAGCGGCAATGAAAGAAATCTCCTACTGGAAAGAACTCGCTGAAAATTATAAAATAGAGATCACATTTTTAGAAGGTACACGACGAAACCTGCTCAAAAAATCTGAAGAGTGCAAGCGTCAACTTGAAGGATGCAAAAAAGAAAATACTGTGCTCAAACATGCATTACAAGAAGCACGCGCTGCATTAAAACGGATTCAAGAATAAACTCTCAAAGCGATGAATAATTTCTCCAGAATATCCGAACTTGCTCATTCCGTTCTACATAACCCATCTGCCAAAATCAATATCGTTGCCACACATGCAATAGATTGGCTCATCCCATTCATTTGCAAAACAGGAAATCTACTTTGCAGTCTCTGATTGAATAAATATCCTAAAGGAAGTGCCGCTACTGCTATATATGCACGTTCCATATCTCCTTGATAGTTTGAATAAAACTTCCTGAGGGATTCTTTAACACCCTCCACGTCTCCAATGTTTGCTATAAGAGGTGTAGAGAGTGTGGGAACAGCAACTGCAACACCAATTTTCAGAACTTCCTTCCCAAAATTTTTGACACTATTCCAGCGTCCTTTAGTCTGCACATCACGTACTGATATTTTTTCTTTTTCAGATGATGGCTGAAGCGCGTAGGAGTTCATATTCGTAAGATATATCATTCCGCTCAGCACACTCATCATTACTAATGCTCGCATATTTTTCATACAATCCCTTTCAAATCGTTCATAATATTTATTTTTATACATGCTACGCTCTTCACAATAACAAGCGCACAGCAACGAAAGTTGTATTGGCGTGATCATGAGAGAATCTGCGTACAAGAAATTGCTAATCCTCAATCTCCTAACATACGGACATTCTATTCGTTCATGCCCGCTAAGACGAACACACTCCCGCCTATATCTGCTATCGTTCTGCCCCAGGAGCTCATTTTTAAAGATGGAATACGAACTTCAAGATAACGTGACAGTTTCATTCCTGCCGGAAGACCGAGCGCAGCCGCAACAACATGCACAGCTCGCTCATGCTTCTGTTCGCCAACAACGACAGTAAGAATACCTTGCATGCAAGCGCCCGTAAAGCAAGGAATAATAATACCATGCAGCACAACTCTGCCGGTTTCAAACGCGCCTTGTTTAAACTGGGCCAATCTCCCTTGTGGCTTAACAGAATTTTCTAAGGTTGTTGATTCAGATGCATAGACCTTCATACCCGTAAGACACGACGCCCCACTCAGCACACTCATCATTACGAATGCTCGCATATTTTTCATACAATCCCTTTCAATACACTCTGTCACCCAATAAGAATGTTTATTTCTATCAGATCGTATCATTTTGTCGCCGTACCATAACAAAGAGGCGCTCATTTTTTACTTACCTTCTAGGTATACAGTGCTCACAAAGATAAGCGCAAACCCGCCCACATCTGCTGCCGTTCTGCCCCATGAACTCATTTGTAAAAACGGAATATGAGTTTCAATGCGACGGGATACCACTATTCCTGCTGGAAAACCGAGCGCGATAGCAATATCTACATTTGGTGCATATTGCTTTGCCTTAACAAAGTATATAAGACCCCGTCCCGCTAAAACACAAGCTCCTAAGGGAATGGCGCTGTGCAGCACAATTCTTCCTGTTTCAAGTACACCTCGTTTAAGTTGAGCCAATCTGCCTCGTGACTTAACAGAATTTTCTGGCCTTGTTGATACTACTGACTGTGATGGCGGAAATGCATATACTTGCATATTCATAAGGCATATCATTCCACTTAGCGCGCTCATCATTACTAACCGTCGCATATTTTTCATACAATCCCTTTTAATACACCCTATCATCGATAATAATATTTATAGTACTACATTTTTTATGAGATAACACCACTTTTTTAATGCAGCTTCATGACGCCTCTTTCACAAATACTCGACAAGCATCATTTCACACAGTATGGTAATCCATCATATTCTTCTGCGCAAAGGAATGGCATGCAACACTCTTATTACCTTTTAAATTGGAAGCTGTACCGCTCATATGCAGCAACACGTGAGTGGTGTACGCAGTATGGTGAAGAGCTCGCAGCGCTTGGTCAACGAGCGCATATTGTACTCTTTCCTGAAATATCATCACTTGCTTTCGTTGCATCACACCTTCGTCATCCACTTTTGATGGGCGCACAGTACTGTTCCGCTGTCCCGCACGGGAGCTACACAGGCGCCATTTCTGCGCAATCACTCGCAGAAATTGGTTGCTCAGTATGCATCGTTGGCCATTATGAAACACGCCAGCTCTTTCATCTTACCGATGAAACAATCACTGCAATCACCCAGACACTGCTTGCATATAAAATTACCCCTGTCATCTGCATCGGCGAACAGAGCAAAACACCGGACGATCAACAACGGGAGCGCAGCATAGCACAACAGCTCAAACCGCTTGAACCGATTCTTACTGATTCACCGTCACCGCTCCATCTCATGATCGCTTACGAGCCGGTCTGGGCAATTGGCGCCTCACAGCCGCCCGCACCAGATTATATCAGCGGAACAGGAGCAATACTAAAAGCATGGTCTCTCCGATTCCCTCATCATCGCATCACCCTTTTATACGGGGGTTCGGTACAAGAATCATCAATCGAATCATTACGGCAGATATCCTTTTATGAAGGTTTTATGCTCGGACGCGCAAGCCTTGATATGCAAACATTGAAAAAACTGATATATTGACAATGCATAAGAAAAGCTACATACCAAACATTGGTATAATCAGTCATCGGGAGAGTTATTGTTATGATATGGATTTTATACACCCTATTTGTGATTTTATGTTTCTTGCTCATCGGATTAATTTTAATCCAGCGCAGTAAAAGCAGCTTAGGAATTTCAGGAGCGTTCGGCTCCGGAGCACAATCATTCTTTGGTGGATCGGGCGGGCAAGATTTCTTCCAAAAAGCAACCTGGTGGTTTATCGCCTGCTTCATGGGAGGGTCACTTGGACTTGCGCTGCTTAAATACCGTTCCGCTAATACATCACGCTATCGCGATGCAGTACGACAAGACGTCCTTACAGAAGCTGCCAAACCTGCTCCGGTAATTGACCAAACAACAACACCTTCCGAACCTGTTGCACCATCAACACCAACTCCATCTGAACAACAGCCCCAATCGTAATGGATGATTATGGATACCGGTATCATCGCACTCATCGGACGTTCTTTTATTGCGATATGTGATGAACTGGGTAGCCTTTTCATTTTTTTAGGAGAAGCACTCAAAACGGCAGTTACAACACGGCTCAATGTTGCACAGTTTTTCATCCATATGAAGCGCATTGGTGTCGACTCCTTTATCATTATCTTTCTTACCGGCTTGTCGGCAGGGCTGGCCCTTGCACTGCAAACAAACATTGGATTTAGTCGTTTTGGTATCGAAGAGTTTATCGGTACCGTTGTTGCTTTGGGAATGACCCGTGAACTGGGCCCGGTATTAACAGGATTAATGGTAACCGGTCGAGCAGGATCAGCTATTGCCGCTGAAATTGGCACGATGCGTATCACTGAGCAAATTGACGCGCTCAAAACGCTCTGCATCAATCCTTTCCAATATCTGATTGTTCCGCGTCTTATCGCAGGCATCATTATTTTACCGTTCTTAACCATTTTCTCGATGCTCTGCGGCATTATCGGTGGCTATCTCTACTGCGTGTATCAACTTAACCTTAACCCCGAATCATACATCTCAGGCATTCAGCAGTTTGTTGAAATGAAAGATATTACCGGTGGTTTAATCAAAGCAAGTTGCTTCGGGTTTATTATGACCTGGGTCGGCACGTATCAAGGCTATCAAACAGTTGGTGGAGCGCGAGGCGTTGGTATATCAACAACCCGCAGCGTAGTGCTTGCATCGATCCTCATTCTTATTGCAAATTATTTCTTGAGCGCATTTCTTAACCAAGTGGGCATATCATGATCGAAATTCGCAATCTCCGCAAAACATTTGATGGTGTACGGTGGATTACGGATAATTTAAATATTAATATTCCTGACGGGCAGATGACCTGTATTATTGGGCGATCTGGTGAAGGAAAATCGGTTTTTCTGAAACAGATTCTTGGACTGATCAAACCAACTTCAGGAACCATTCTCATCGATGGCGTTGATGTTACCAAATTGAATGAACAGGAACTACAACAGGAAATCTTCAAAAAGTGTGGTTATGTCTTTCAATTTGCTGCGCTGCTCGATTCACTGAATGTTTTAGAAAATGTCGGCATAACGCTGCTCCAACGCGGCGAACCGATGGAAAAAATAAAACCGATTGTCGAAGAAAAATTGAGTCTCGTTAACCTGGTACCCAGTGAAATACTGTCTAAGTATCCTTCAGAATTATCGGGTGGTATGCGCAAACGAGTCGGCTTTGCACGAACATTAATGACCAATCCTTCAATTATTTTGTACGATGAACCGACTACCGGTCTTGATCCGATCACGGCACGCGTTGTTCACGAGCTGATGTACAAAATGCAACAACAGTTTCATATTACTTCGATTGTCATTTCACATGATGTTGAAATTTTTAAGTACGTTGACAATATTGCATTATTGTACGAAGGAAAGATTAAATTTTTCGGCGAAGCAAAGACCATCTGGGAATCGGATAATCCATATATTTACCAATTCATTCGTGGCCTCGCTGATGGACCTATCCAAGTTGAAGTAGCCCACCAGCCCGAATTCTAAATAAGATCAAAGTCTCTCTTATCATTTACTTATGATGCTGGTTTATCAAAAATAAGATCAATATTTTTCCAGCTCACTACCGTTCCCTGTGAGCGATGTTGTGTTTTATCACCTGCATAAATCACAAAACCGTTAGTATTTTCTTGATCGGTCAATGTTTTCCAGAAGGATAGCCCGGTAAAAAAATCTTGTACAATCGTAGCGCCACCCTTAATCTCGATAGGTATCAAGGTATTATGCTCTTGAATAACACAATCGACTTCATGTCCCGCATGGCTCCGCCAAAAATAGACATGATGGGGACGATCACCTTGATTATAATAATGCTTACAGATCTCAGCAATCAGTAATGATTCAATAAGACTCCCTCGCATATAATGGGTATGAAGCAGATCTATCGATCGTATATCCAGTAAAGCGCAGGCAAGGCCCGTATCCCAAAAATAGAGTTTAGGCGTTTTTACTAATCGCTTGCTAAAATTAACATAATGCGGCTGCAATAAAAAAATAATATAACTTGCTTCAAGAATTGAAAGCCATGCTTTTGCGGTACGCTGATCGATGCCACAATCATTGGCAAGGGAAACAACATTAAGTAACTGTCCAACTCTTCCCGCGCACAACCGAATAAACCTTCTGAACGTACTCAAATCTACAATATTGCCTACCGTACGGACATCACGTTCAACATAGGTCTCAATATAATCGAGATACCATGAGGTCGGCTCAAGATCATATGCATAAACACGCGGGTAGCAACCTTTTATGACCACTTCCTCAATCGTTTCAGGAACGATATGATTCCGTTTTAATTCCGCAATTGATAATGGCTGCAGCGTAAAGAGTGCAATTCTCCCTGCTAAAGTTTGAGAAATCGCCTGATTCATCAAAATATTTTGCGATCCTGTTATGATAATACTTCCCGGGCGATGCTCTTGATCAACATACGTTTGAATATATGAAAGCAATTGAGGAACATGCTGAATTTCATCAAGGATAATTCCCTGAGCACTCTGATGTGCCTCTAAAAAACGTTGTGGATCGAGCCGCGCAAACTCCCTCATCTCAAAATTTTCTAATGAAACATACGTATACTGCGGAAAAAGTGCACGCGCTAACGTTGTCTTACCTGATTGGCGCGGCCCCAAAATTGCAATAACCGGCATTTTCTTGGATCTTTGGATAATCGTTGCGCCTATTGCACGGGTTAACATTTTTCACCCCTTCTTTAAAAAATCATGTAATTATGACATTGCAACGCTATAATTGCAAGAATCTTCAGAAGAGCACCGTTTGGGGCTCATGTTATTATGACATAAGTATGTCATTTTTTACACGATAATGACAATAAAAAATAAAAAAGAAGAAACTGTCTCGGTTGTTATTGGGCAATAACTTTTTCTGATGCCATCAACTGCCCTTGCAGGTCACCACGAATTTTACCCAAACCATGTATCAGGTTCTGATACAATGCAATGACCGCTTGCCGGTTCCGATACACAGTAGTAGCCATTTTCCGGTCAATCTGCGACGCAATTTCAGTTCTTTCACGGAATTGATCCTCACCAGCAGTACACATAATGACCAACTTTTTGAGATGCACTATACAAAGAGCCAACGCATTGCGCGCTGATGCGGTATGGACACGGTCAGTTTTAAGCGCAACATGTTCACGAACAGCGGTTACTTCAGTTACCGCCTCTGTAGCAAGCATTTGAGCGTGATGAAGACTATCAAGCGTCTTGTTCAGTAAAAGATCGCTCACGGCATAGCGAAGGAGATCCAGTTTACTCACCGCAACCCGGCCATCAGCTTGTACGACCAGAGCCATACCCTGCGCTACCTGTGTTATCGGAGCTTTTCCGCCACTGATAAAACCGGTGCATATACTGAAACAGGCAAGAAAGAATGTTTTAATGGCTTGTATCATAACCGTACCAATTTCCCTGAATGAGAGCCCCACACGGTGGTAGAGAGACATCTCTCCCCAACCCTTTTTACTAGGATATCTCAGAGAAAACCGTTTGCCAAATGGTCCTTTTCTGCCCAAAGCCAGCAACCTGCTCCACCGAGAGCAAACAGTGGACAATACCAAAAGCAAGGCGCCGGAGAATAAATCCCAGCGCCCTGCTTATATTTTTTAACTGATCTTATTTTTATCCTGCAATACCTTGGTTCTTTAAAGCCATTCCAATATCCTTTTTCCAAGTCTCCGGATTTGGTTTTTTTAGAATATTTCTTTATACTGTCTAAGCCAGCTCCATCTGCTAAAACGCTATGCAGCAGAGCTTTTTGTGATGTATCATTGTTTTCTTTTGACTCAGCATCATCTTGCCGAGCTTTTTCAAGCCTTGAGACAAAATCTTTATTTGCCTTAATGGCGTCTGCAACCGCAGCATCAATCTTTTTCTGCACTTCACCCTCTGGAACACCGCCACCGCCGGAAGGAAATAGCAAATTCCAAATTCTATTGAATTCAGAGTCTGCTGTTGCACCCACTGTACCTACTTTTGGCGCTAAAGTTTTAACCACTTCTGGAGTTGCAATAAATGCTTTAAGCGCAGCTTCCTTCTTACCATCATAAATAGCATATAAATAACTCCATGCACCTTTAGAATTGACCTTATACATTCTCATTAAAGTCGCTGCATTTGCGCCGGATATTGCAGCATTAATAGAGGCACCTGAGCTTATAAATACCATCCCAAAGAATAGCAGTTTGAATAGCTTCATCATATCATTCAACATTGATTCACTCCTTAATTAATTACTATAATGCTGCGGACGGCAAAACTGCTCCATATATATCTAAATTCAGCGGCGGTTCTTTAACTCCAGCCATTGCGCCAAGATAATCTTTGACCGACTGAGTTTCACTTTCATCAAGCTTACCAGTATCAATACCTCGAACAATAGTATCGAATAAACCTTGATCAATCAGTTTTGTATCATTGTCAATATTACCGGTAAGATTTGGAAGCGCTTGAATAACAGCATCAGAAAGTGATTTGGCAAGAGCTTGTAAACCAGGCTCTTTAGATTTACCTAACTGAGCTCGTTTAGCGACTATGCCACCGGCAACGGAAGATTTGGCCTCTTTGTCTTTACGTTCAGCTTCGGCTGCTTCAAGATCTTTCTTGGCCTTTTCTTCTGCAGCCCGTTGCTGTTCTGCGATACGCGCTGCCTCTGCTTCAAGATCTTTCTTAGCTTTTTCTGCTGCTTCTCGCTGAACTTTTTCTTCCGCAGCTACACGGTCGCGAGCCGCTTTTTCTTCACGATCTTTCTTAGCTTTTTCTTCTTCACGACCAATCGCTGCTTGACGCACTTGTTCAGCTATTTCTGAAGTTTCTTTTGACTCAGCCCCAACTGACTGCTTGATCTCTTGCTCAGCCGTTTTTGATGGGGTTTCTTTTTTCTGTTTAACCTTTTTCGGAATAACTTTCAGAAGTGCTTCTTTTTCAGCACCACTTATTAATCCAGGGTGCAAACCTAAGACGTAATCACGTAATGCCTTACGCTCAGTTCCCTTTTTAGGAAGCTTATTTTTTTGAATTGCAGCAACAAGATCATTCCACGTTTTAACATCAGCCAAATGTTTTCCTGGAACAATCTTGATTACAGAGCCTGTTCCTTTGACAATACCCATTAATAAATCATGCGCTGTTTGATCTTGAGCCGACAACTTGCTTTCTTCTTCTACCGCCGCTGGTCGTACTTCCTTTGCTGACTCAGTCGATTTCAGATGAGGAATTGCTTTACCAATTTCGAGGGCAAGAGTATCACCTGACATTTTTCCTGGATACAATTTCGTAAGATACGCTCTCACAACTTTGCGCTGGTTCTCATCTAATTTATGAAGATGGAGGTTTGCTTTTACGACAGCTAAAAGAGCACTCCAATCTCTTACACTAAGCGCAACCTTTTCTTTTTGTAAAATTGGCGAGAGCCGATCGGCAGAAGGAATAATCTGCAGCAGCAACTTCTGTCCTTCAGGCAATACTTGAGCAGCAGTGCCTTTTACTTCTTCTTCTCCAGGCTCTTGTTGGAATTTTCCTTCAACAGCCAGCCCAATATCTCTATTAAGATCTGCACTTTCCGGTCCAGGTGATACTGATTGGAGAAAACTATTAATCGATTTCTGCTCAGAACTGTTCCATGGTTTCATTTTTGCTTGACTATTTACAGCAGCGAGAATGGCATAAAAATTATCCCAGTTTTCGCCCGCATTAGGCAGCATTGATTTAATCGATTCGACATTCTCGAGAAGGGCTTTTCCAACTATTGGGGGTTGACCCGTTGGCATTGG